>ERZ780151.2017-NODE-2017-length-12723-cov-3.698532_pt1 | contig 12723 bp, 9 predicted proteins | sample MGYA00510983_ERZ780151 | MGnify/ENA primary metagenome ERZ780151 (study PRJEB29588, sample SAMEA2144623) | human gut metagenome | biome: human gut; feature: human-associated habitat; material: faeces | place: Denmark | collected 2008/2010 ... | reverse complement strand
AAGAAATAATTATAGCAGGATTCGGTGGACAAGGCGTATTGTCTATGGGTAAGATCCTGGCTTATTCGGGGCTAATGGAAGGCAAAGAAGTAAGCTGGATGCCGGCATACGGTCCCGAACAACGCGGTGGAACAGCCAACGTTACAGTAATTGTAAGCGACGACAAGGTTTCTTCACCCATTTTGAGTAAATATGATACTGCTATCATTCTGAACCAGCCTTCACTCGAAAAGTTTGAAAATAAGGTGAAGCCCGGTGGTATCCTGATTTATGACGGTTACGGAATTATCAACCCTCCTACCCGCAAGGATATCAAGGTATATCGTATCGATGCCATGGACGCAGCCAACGAGATGAACAACGCCAAAGCATTCAACATGATTGTACTTGGCGGTTTATTAAAACTCCGCCCGATTGTGACATTGGAAAATGTAATCAAGGGATTGAAGAAAACTCTTCCGGAACGCCATCACCACTTGATTCCGATGAACGAAGAAGCAATCAAGAAAGGTATGGAATTAATCCGTGAGGTTTAATTAACAGATAATGTGCAATGGATAATTGATAATTATTAGCTACGTATAGTACGTATGCAACATAATTTTCAATTATCCATTATCATTAAATCAATTAAAGTAAGTATCTTTGCCTCCAATTATGAGACGAATCTTACTATTATATATATTACTTTCCGTTGTAGGGCTGACAACTGTCCATGCACAGTTTAATCCCGGTCGTCAACAAATCGACGAAAACGGATATGACCAATACGGTAACCAGGTAGACCCTGCAATGATTCCGGACAGACTGGATAGTGCAAACGTTGAAGTAAAGGGATTACCACCTACCTTATATATGTGGCGGATCAAAAACCAGCTGGGCGACCGGACGATAATCCCTGCCGACACCGCCTATCACCACTTTCAGAACACGAATCTCACGGAAGGAATCACCGGACATTACAATTATCTCGCCAATATGGGGTCGCCCCGTATGTCACGCATCTTCTTTGACCGCCGTTATCCGGAGCCGACCATTTTCATGGAACCTTTTTCCAGTTTCTTTGTCCGTCCCACAGAATTTAATTTTACGAACAGTAATGTTCCCTATACCAATCTGACGTATCATAAAGCCGGTAATAAGGTAAATGGAGAAGAACGTTTCAAATCCTACTTCTCTGTAAACGTAAACAAGAAGTTGGCCTTCGGTTTCAACATTGATTATTTATACGGACGGGGATACTACAACAATCAGAATACTGCATACTTTAACGCTGCAATTTTCGGCAGCTATATCGGAGACAGATATCAGGTGCAAGGAATATACAGTAACAACTATCTGAAGACTAATGAAAACGGAGGTATCACCGATGACAGATATATCACCGCTCCGGAGGAAATGGCCGAAGGACGAAGGGAATACGAATCAACCAACATTCCTACTGTATTGAGCGAAACAACCAACCGTAATCATGACTTTTATGTATTCCTGACTCAACGTTATAATCTAGGATTCAAACGTGACATTCCGCAGGCGGAAAACGACACGACTCCCGCCAAACAGGAGTTTGTACCGGTGACGAGCTTTATACACACCATTCAGGTAGAACGGGCACGCCATGGCTTCAATTCTTATGACGAAGTAGCGGATGGATATTATCAGAACACATATTTTGATAAGGACAATAAAGCGTTCGTAAGAGACAGTACTACTTATGTAGGAATCAAGAATACAATCGGCATCGCTTTACTGGAAGGTTTCAACAAATATGCAAAAGCCGGATTGACCGCATTCGCTTCTTACAAAATCAGTAAATATACGCTGATGAATAAGGACGGAGGACCATTACCCGACAAATACAATGAGAACGAGATATTCGTCGGAGGAGAGCTATCCAAACGGGAAGGGAATATTCTTCACTATCACGCAATCGGTGAAGTGGGACTTGCAGGAAAAGCAATCGGACAGTTCAATGTAAAAGGAGATATAGACCTGAATTTCCCGTTATGGAAAGATACCGTCAGCCTTATTGCCCGCGGTGAGGTCAGCAACCAGCTTGCACCTTTCTATATGCGTCATTACCATTCCAAACATTTCATGTGGGATAATGATATGGATAAGGAGTTCCGTACACGTATCGAAGGGGAACTAAGTATTGCACGCTGGAAAACCCGGCTAAGAGCAGGAGTAGAAAACATCAAGAACTATACGTATTTCAACCAACAGGCAACGCCCGAACAGAAAAGCGGAAGCCTTCAAGTATTATCGGCAAGCCTCAACCAGGACTTCAAGCTCGGAATCTTCCATTTAGATAATGAAGTAACCTGGCAGAAATCCAGTGACCAGACTGTGCTACCCTTGCCCGATCTTTCTTTGTATCATAACTTTTATATGCAGTTTAAATTAGCAAAGAAAGTGCTTAGCGTGCAATTAGGTGCCGACGTGCGATATTTCACGAAATACAATGCACCCGCCTATATGCCGGCTATCCAAAATTTCTACCTGCAACCGGAAGAAGGCAAAGTTGAGATAGGCGGTTATCCGATTGTGAATGTCTATGCAAACCTGCATCTGAAACGTACACGTTTCTATGTGATGATGTATCACGTGAACCAAGGAATAAGCAGACCTGATTATTTTCTGTCTCCTCACTATCCTATCAATCCACGCGTCCTGAAATTCGGACTTTCATGGAATTTCTATGATTAACAAAACCTTTATGGCTTATGGAGACACGCCCGAAACTGAGACTATTCAGATATTTAGTGCCTGTTATCATTATATTGGCACTTATTTTCACTTTCCGATATTGCGGAAAACAAGAAAAAACCTTAGGGCATCCGCGTGATTATGCCGCCATTGCCAAAGAAGGAATACTACGTGTAGCTACCGAATACAACTCAATCAGTTTTTATGTGGACGGTGACACTATCTCCGGCTTCCATTATGAACTGATACAGGCCTTTGCCCGTGATAAAAGACTGAAAGCAGAAATCACCCCAGTCATGAGTTTCGAAGAACGGCTGAAAGGACTGAGTGAAGGGCGTTATGATGTTATTGCTTATGGAATATTGGCGACTAGCAAATTAAAAGATTCCCTGCTTCTCACCTCTCCCATTGTCCTCAACAAACAAGTCCTGGTTCAACGCAAAGAGAATGGAGAAAACGATTCACTCTATATCCGTAACCAACTGGATTTAGCCCGGCGGACACTTCATGTCGTAAAAGGTTCGCCTTCTATCTTGCGTATTCAGAACTTAGGAAATGAAATCGGAGACACCATTTACATAAAAGAAATAGAAAAATATGGCCCCGAACAATTGATTTCACTAGTAGCACACGGAGACATTGACTATGCAGTTTGTGACGAAAGCATTGCACGGGCAGTAGCGGATTCCTTGTCGCAGATTGATATCAATACGGCTATCAGCTTCACACAGTTCTACTCATGGGCAGTCAGCAAGCAATCCCCCGTTTTACTCGATAGTTTGAATACGTGGCTGGATAAGTTCCAAAAGAAATCAGAATATCAAAAGATTTATAAAAAATACTATAATCAATAAAGTTGCTCTTGACAAAAAATAGTTTTATCTTTGGGCTTTGTTAAAACAGACACAATAGGTATTACAATTATGAGTGAAAAGATAATTAAATGGGGATTCATCGGTTGCGGCGAAGTCACCAAAACGAAAAGTGGTCCTGCTTTCCAAAAAGTAGAACATTCGGAAGTCGTAGCTGTAATGAGTCGCGACGGTGCAAAGGCAAAAGCCTATGCCAAAGAAAGAGGTATCAAGAAATGGTATGACGACGCACAGGAACTGATAGACGATCCGGAAGTAAATGCTATATATATTGCCACTCCTCCTTCTTCTCATGCTACTTATGCTATTATGGCAATGAAAGCAGGTAAGCCTGCATACATTGAAAAGCCAATGGCACAGACATACGAAGAGTGTACCCGTATCAACCGTATTTCGCAAGAAACAGGCATTCCTTGTTTCGTTGCTTACTACCGACGTTATCTCCCGTACTTCCAAAAAGTAAAAGAGCTTGTAGAAAACGGTTCTATCGGTAACGTTATCAATGTACAGATACGTTTCGCACAGCCACCACGCGACCTGGACTATAACCGTGAAAATCTTCCCTGGCGTGTACAAGCGGACATTGCCGGAGGCGGTTACTTCTACGATCTTGCCCCGCATCAGATAGATTTATTGCAGGATATGTTCGGTTGCATTCTCGAAGCAAATGGTTACAAGAGCAACCGCGGAGGACTTTATCCCGCCGAAGATACCTTAAGTGCCTGCTTCCAGTTCGACAACGGATTGGTAGGTAGCGGCTCCTGGTGTTTCGTAGCGCACGACTCGGCCCGCGAGGATCGTATAGAAATCATCGGAGACAAAGGAATGATTTGTTTTTCTGTCTTCACCTACGAACCTATCGGACTGCATACCGAACGCGGACGCGAAGAAATCTGTATCGGTAACCCAGAACATGTACAACAGCCTCTTATCCAAGCGGTGGTAGACCATCTATTAGGTAAATCCATCTGTTCCTGTGACGGTGAAAGTGCCACACTGACCAACTGGGTTATGGACAAGATTCTCGGAAAGCTTTAAACGGATATTTCCTACCGTTTTATCAGTATTCAAGATCCCGAACTTTATCCGTTCTCTTTCGGCGTCTGCTGGTACTGGTAGAAAATTAAAGGAAATCGTTCCTTGGTATATTGTTAGTTTTTTCTATCTTTGTAGAAAGATGTTATTTCTGAAAAGAAGTAAATAGGATAAAACTAACAATATTTTTTATTGCCATGACTAAAGAAGAACTAATGCGGAAAGCAATAGAGCTTTCAAAAGAGAATGTCGAAAATGGTGGGGGCCCTTTCGGTGCTGTTATCGCCACCAAAGATGGAGTGATTGTCGCTACCGGTGTAAACCGCGTCACAACGTCCTGTGATCCTACTGCACATGCCGAAGTTAGTGCAATACGTGCCGCAGCCGCCAAACTGGGAACATTTGATCTTAGCGGATATGAGATATACACCTCCTGCGAACCTTGTCCCATGTGCTTGGGTGCTATTTATTGGGCACGACTGGACAAGATGTACTACGGTAACAACAAAACCGACGCCAAAAATATCGGTTTTGACGATTCTTTTATCTACGACGAACTGGAACTGAAACCAGAAGACAGAAAACTTCCCTCCGAAATTTTACTACCCAATGAAGCTATTACCGCCTTTGAGGCTTGGGCAGCCAAAGAGGATAAAATAGAATATTAGATTTCTCTTTTTTATTATTAACTAATTAACAACCCTGCAAATGAAAAGAAAAAACCTTCTAGTTTTTCTAACAGCAGCATGCCTGTTTGGTTGTCAACAACAAGACAACCTGCAAGACCCCAGTAAAGAAGCTATCGACTTCTCTACTTCTATCGACAACCAAAGCATCACTGACTTGCTTACTCGTAACAGTGCCGCTTTATCGCTTCCCGTAAAGAATAGCTTCTCAACTGGAGATGTAATCTCAATGTCAGTTTCCAATCAAGACTATCTTCCGTTTGCCCTAGGCGTAGATAGTCAGACATGGGACGAGATAGACACAGACGTTGAATCTGTTACATTCTATGCTCATTACCCCGAATTGACTGACGAAGCTGCTACCAGAGCATTGGGAAAACGTTACCGCAGTATAAAGGGAGGAAAAGAACATCTATTCGGAATAGCTCAAGCCATTCGCGGAACTAAAAACGTAGCCTTAAAGTTCAAACGAATGACTGTACCCGTCATCTTACTTGACGAGGACGGCAGACCGTATAACGGTAAAGCAAGTATCAAACTTCGTTTGAGAAACAGAGGTATTCAAGATCTTTTTAACGGAAAGGTTGAGTTGGACAAGAGCGCGGAAGCCGAGGATATCAATATCAAAAAGGTATCTGACGGAGAATTAACCAACTTAATCCCACAAGAAACGATCAAAGCTGGAGAAGTAATTGGAGAAGTATCCATAGAGGGAGAAAAACAAAAAATCGTAGCAAATCAGGATGTTGAAGTAAGTGCCGGAAATGCGATTGTCATGAGGTTCGCCCGCAACCGTGTCATCTTTGACGGACACACTCCATTGCGTAGATAACGCAGACAAGTAAAAACGAACATAAATAAAAATCCCTGGAACTGCCGTAGACACTCAGCATTCCTGGGATTTTTCACACACAAAAGTTATTATTGAAATTGAAAACTGTTCTTAATTAGTTTAGAAGCGCATACCTACGGTTAATAGTACTTGACTACGTGTATTAGTTACTTTAGTGGCATTCGGCACAAGTATTGTTTCAAAATGGTCTCCTATCTCATTATAGAAAGGATAAAAATCTTCCTTGTATGTATGGAACTGATAAGCTAAGTCTGCATAAAAAACAGATCCTTTGTATCCCAAGCCTACGGTATAATTGTTAGTCGCTTTCAAGTTAGAGAACTCGGTACTTGTACTGATACTGTTAAGAGCAATTCTTTTGAAAGTATCATCATACATAGCTGCCGTCATGTAGTTATACCCGACACGGAAAGAGAATTCCGGAGCAAGTTTAAATTCAGCTCCCACACGTAATGTATGTACCCCCTTTAATCCGGTCTTTATTTGAGAGGTTTCATCTTCCATTTTCACGCCATCATCGTATTTCAACTTAGCAGATGAGTAGTCACTATACTCATACTCTGCTCCTAATGCAACAGAACGGCCAATGGTATATCCCAAACTCAAATTATACTTCCAAGGAGTTATTAATTCATACTTTGTTTTAGATTCACCGGGGAAGTCCATAGTATCATACTCGTATAATTCATCCTTATCAATGGTTCCGTCACTATTCATATCAACATCAGAGGTCATGATAGCAGAAGCACGGTCTTCCAAGTTAAACCAAGTAGGTGTATGGATCGCAGCACCGATACGGAATGATGAGGATTCAAATGGGCGTATAATCACTCCCAACTTAAAATCAACTCCTGTTCCGCTTGTATCAAACCAATTCTCCAAAGAATATGTAGATGCATCTCCCGGATAGCTTTCCTTATAGAAACTCCTTCTGGAATAGTCAACACTGTAAGCTCCTATGGTAGCTCCCAAATAAATTCTATCATAGAAATTGAGGGCAACATTGAAGTCGTAAGAATGTAATCCACCTCTTTCTCTGGAAGTATATTCCCCCACTACAGGCAAGTAAACCTCATTACCTTCATTATCCACCATATAGCCTACATTACTTGCATATTTATTATCACCTATTGCCCCAATTACTCTCGTTCGGAAAGCCATAGCTCCCAACCACGGTGCAGCATCGGCACCTCCGTCAGTAAAAGCAGCATTAGAGCCCAAATAGTCTTCAGGAAGTCCTTGAGACAAAGTAGCAAATAAATCACTTTGAGACATTGGACCTTCCTTATCTTCTATCATGCCATTCATCACCATGTTTTTATCAAAGGATTTCACCTTTCGATAGTTAAAACCAAAGTTTACAAACCGCAACGGTGTTTCATTCCCAATACGGCTCGATATAACAAACCCGATATTATCAAATGAACCAAATAGCTTATCCTGTTCATTCTTTGTACCGTTCATATTAGACTTCATTCCAATATTACTGAAGCCAAATGAGGTCATTACATCACTACTTCTATATATTCCAATACCTGCCGGATTAGTTCCCATTGTTGAGATGTCACCTCCTAATGCTCCCATGGCTCCGCCCATACCTATAAATCTTGCAGTTCCATTCAAGTCATTTCCCATTAACCGAGCAGCATCATATAAACTCTGTGCATTTACGACAGCAGTACCCAATAAAGTACAAGCTATCACCATTGCCAATCTTATATTTTTCATAAATATGTCTTTTTAATAAAAACAACTATTTTATCTTCTTCGACTACCGCCTCCACCACCGGATGAACCTGAACTGGAACGGGAACTACTACTTCCACCACCGCTTGAGTAACCACTCGACCGAGAAGAAGATTGACTCGGTGAATAGCTGGAGCCTGAAGAGGAACGGCGACTACTACTTGACGGCGTATAGCTACGTGTAGTTGACGAACTTCCACGATTGTAGGTAGAAGAAGAACGGCTGCTACTATTCGTAGGTGTTCCATAAGTCCTGCGGGAAGAAGAACTGGAACGATTACTATCATAAGATGAGCCACTGCTACTGCGTGTACTACTTGGACGAGTATACGTACTCCGACGAGAAGAACTTGAACTAGAACCAGTTCCTACTCTCGTGTCCGTACGGTTGCCAACCACTCTCCTAGAAGAATTATATGTACCCGTTGAAGTACCTCGGCGAGCAGACTGGCTAACGCTACCTTCACCTGAACGGCGTGTTCCTACACTTGTACCAATTCTACGGTCTCCACTGGTTGCATAGGAAGAACGTCGTGCACTTCCTCCATTAATACCATAATTGGAGCGTCGGTTATTATAATAGGTATTATTGCGTGCCCAATGGCTTCCACCACTCCAGCCCCAGCTAGGACCGCCGTGCCAATAGTGATGATGTCCCCAATAGCCACCACCATACCAACCACCCCAGTAGCCACCATACCAGCCGCCCCAGGAACCCGGGTAATATCCCCAAGAGTAGTAAGGACGATTCCAGCCCCAGCCATAATTCCAACCCCAACCGTAAGAACCATAACGCCAATCCCACCAAAGCGGGTTACTGAACGTCGGGAACGCATAAGCATACATGCCGTCGGTATATACGTTCCAGTCCCAGGAATTCGGTCCGTAAACTACGTCCCAATATAACGGGCTGCTAATGCTAATAGCAAAACGCGGATTACGGAAACGGATGATACGTTCTGCGTACTCATAATCTTCCTGTGTACCGTCAAATTCGCCGGTCACCCATTCTCCATCCAAATCCGGATTAGATTTTTCTTTTATATATAAGGTATCATTGTCCATTACGAACTCATTATCACGTGCATCGTAACGGCGATTATATTCATCCACATCCCGTGTTTTTCCCTTACGGTCCTGAACAACTACGGTAGTACCCGGTGAAGTATAGATGTTGGTCACCTGTTGTTTCGTTTCCTTCTTAACCGGAGTTTCTTTCTTCTCCTGTTTATCTTTGGAAGGTACGAAGTAAAGGTCGTCATCAACGCTTTGTGCCAGCAAGCCTATCGGTAGGCACAAGGCAAATAGCAAGAAGTAAACAATCTTTTTCATATCATCTCGGTTTATGTAATTACTTAAACTTATTCACATTACAAAGATAAGGAAGAGATTTTTCGTCCGAAGGAGATTTTCCCCAAAGGATAATAGGGAAATCCCTATTTCTAACTATCTTAGTAGAAGATACATTGCACCTTGGCATAAAATTCAAGTAAACTTGATTTTCTATACTTGGTTTGTAGTATCTTTGCATATTATTTACCAGAAAATAAAACAACTATGAAGTATTTTGAGTTCACGTTCCATACAAGTCCTTGTACCGAAACAGTTAATGACGTACTAACTGCAGTGCTAGGCGAAGTGGGATTCGAGAGTTTTGTTGAATGCGAAGGCGGACTGACCGCATATATCCAACAATCGGTATGTGATGAAAACGCTATCAAAACTGTAATCGCCGAATTTCCTCTATCCGATACGGAAATCACCTACACATTTACCGAAGCAGAAGACAAGGACTGGAACGAGGAATGGGAAAAAAATTTCTTCCAACCGATTATTATTGGAGACCGCTGTGTAATCCACAGTACTTTTCACCAGAATGTACCCAAAGCGGAATATGACATCGTCATCAACCCACAAATGGCCTTCGGTACGGGACATCACGAAACGACAAGCCTCATCATCGAAGAATTACTGGACAACGAACTGAAAGATAAATCCTTGCTCGATATGGGTTGTGGGACTTCTATTTTAGCTATCCTGGCACGTATGCGGGGGGCACACCCCTGTACAGCTATCGACATCGATGAATGGTGTGTACGCAATTCTATCGAGAACATTGAACTGAATCATGTAGACGAAATCGACGTTTCACAAGGAGATGCTTCATCACTTACCGGAAAAGGGCCTTTTGACATTATCATCGCCAATATCAACCGGAATATATTATTGAATGACATGAAGCAGTACATTACCTGCATGCATCCAGGTTCAGAGCTTTATATGAGTGGATTCTATGTAGATGATATTGCTGTTATCCGTGAAGAAGCGGAAAAAAACGGACTGGCTTTTGTACATTACAAAGAGAAGAACCGTTGGGCAGAGGTAAAGTTTATTTATCAAGGCTAATCCCCTCCAACTGATTTTTCCTAAAAAAACAATATCCCCATGTCCGGACATCACATATAACAAAATGGGAATGTCGGACATAGGGATGTCACATATAAAGAAATTTATGCGAACTCCTTCTTTACTTGCTCACACCATTCCTTGATTTTCTTCTTTGCCTGTTCAGACTGATTATCCAAATCAATCACCAATCCGCACCACTGATTACCTCGTAAGGCTCTGGAACGTTCGAAAGTATAACCTTCAGAAGAAGTGAAGCCGACTAATGTAGCCCCGTCTCCTTCAAAAACTTCCGCCAACAAGCCAATACCATCGGCAAAGTTTTCAGGATAGCGTATCTGATCTCCGAGACCGAAAATAGCAACCTTTTTTCCTTTCAGTTCCATTGTTCGAAGCTCCGGTAACAGTTCATCCCAATAAGTAGGCAGCTCACCGTCAAACCACGTGGAAGCTCCAACAATAAAACAATCGTAAGCTGCAAAATCATTCTGCCATGCCTGTTCAATCGCTACTACTTCTATCTTATCTTCTCCAAACTCTTTCTGAATCTTCTCCGCTACCCAGCTTGTTCTTTCAGCCTTAGCAGCATAAAATAAACCTATCTTTTTCATAATCTGTACAATTTAATATTCCAACAAATTCTTGGCAGCTTCGTATATCTTAGCCTCATCCGGCAATATTTCTTTTTCCAGAATCGGATTAAAGCCGACAGGAGTAAATGTAGAACCGACACGTTCTACCGGACCGTCCAAATAGCGGAACATCTCCCCTCCAATCATAGCCGCCAGTTCCGCACCGAAACCGGAGAATACTTTATCTTCGTGAACAACCAATGCTTTACTGGTTTTCTTTACTGATTCAAATATCGCTTCTTTATCCAACGGAATCAAAGAACGAATATCAATGACTTCTACTTTCCAGCCACCTTCTTTCTCCAGCCGTTCGGCAGCGTGTAAACAGAAATGGGTAGTGTTGCCATAGGTGATAATACTCAAATCTGTTCCTTCACGACGGATACGTGCCTTTCCGAAAGGAACTTCAAAATCTTCCGGTACAACGGCTGCTGCCTCCACCGAGTTATACAAAGCTTTCGGTTCGAGAAACAATGTAAAGCCCTTGGAACGCATACTGGTCCGCAATAATCCGGCGGCATCATCAGCAAAGGAAGGACAGACAATTCGTGCTCCGGGCAAAGTTGTCAAAGCTCCCTCTATATTTTGGGAATGGTATAATCCCCCACCAATATAACCACCGGAAGCTAGCCGTAAAGTTATGTTCGGAGCAAACTTTCCATTGCTACGCCAATACTCATGTGTACATTCTACATATTGTTCTACGGCAGGCCAGAAATAGTCAGCAAATTCCGCCCCTTCTATCACGACATGGATTTTAGGGTCAAAGCGGCTCATTCCGTTAGCTGTACCCACAATATAATCTTCCGCAATCGGTGCGCTGAATACACGTGCATCACCAAACTCCTGCTGCATACCTTTAGTCACATTAAACACACCGCCTTTTTCCTTGTTTGCTACATCCTGTCCCCAGATAAACGTATCGGGGTTATGACGAAATTCAGCTTTCAACGTTTCGTTAATGGCGTTCACCATAAAAGTTTTCTCTCCTTCTGCCTGATGGATACCTTCTTTATACTTTTGAGGCTGATAAGGTTCGGGTATCACAAAGTCATAGATACTCTTGGGATCAGGATCGGGAGCAGACAAGGCCTTTCGATTAGCGGCTGATAATTCTTTCTTTGCATCAGTCTCTATTTGCAGCAATTCTTCTTCCGTCAAACGTTTATAGCGAAGCAACATCCGGCGGAATTTCATCAACGGGTCAGCTTCTTTTACATATTCCAGTTCGTTTTCATCCCTGTACAAGGTATGTTTATCCGAATTAGAGTGGGAACCGATACGGACGCAATTGGCTTGTACAATTACCGGGTTACGAGTGGTTATGGCATATTCCCGAGCTTCGGTCATAGCGTTCATCGAGTCAAATACATCTTTTCCATTACAATAGATAATTTTCAGGTTCTTGAAACCTGAGAAGTTCTCTGCCACTTTCCGATTGGCCGTCTGTTCGGATTTCGGGACGGAGATACCGTAACCATTATCCTGTATTACGAAAATCACAGGAAGACGCTCGAGACTAGCGCCATTGATGGCTTCATACACAAAGCCTTCGGAAGTAGCCGATTCTCCATGAGAAGTTATGGCAACTCCTTTATGACCATAATACACCATAGCTCTGGCTACACCTGCCGCATGGAGGTCATGTGTCCCCGTAGCAGACGAGATATTTTCGATGTGCCATTCCGGTTTTGCGAAGTGATTAGACATGTGCCGCCCGCCACTACCGGGATCAGTCGCTTTCGATATACCATTCAGGATAATTTCTTCTGCAGTCATTCCGG
>ERZ780151.1991-NODE-1991-length-12847-cov-4.185272_pt1 | contig 12847 bp, 18 predicted proteins | sample MGYA00510983_ERZ780151 | MGnify/ENA primary metagenome ERZ780151 (study PRJEB29588, sample SAMEA2144623) | human gut metagenome | biome: human gut; feature: human-associated habitat; material: faeces | place: Denmark | collected 2008/2010 ... | reverse complement strand
CTAATACCATGAAAAACACAGTGCAAATATAGAGGTTTTATGTTATGTAGCATAATGTTTTATTTGCAAATCTCATTTACTTAACCAGATTTAACAAAACCATGCTTTAAAACATATCCGTAAAATAATATATATTCCCTTAGAACTTAGGTTCATTCTCTTTAATCTCCTTCAAAGGCAAGGTAAACCAAAAAGTGGAACCTACTCCCAATGTAGATTCTACCCCGATTCGTCCCCCTAGTTTCTCGATAATATTTTTGCAAATCGCCAATCCTAATCCGGTACCTTGTTTGCAAGCGTTCAACTTAACAAAGCGATCGAATATAGTTCTACAATCCTCCTCCGAGATTCCCATTCCCGTATCCGAGACCGAAACTCGTATTTCATCATTCGATACCTTATAGGCTAATTTGATCTCACCTTCCGAAGTAAACTTAATCGCATTTGTCAAGAAATTAGAAATAACCTGTACGACTCGTTTCGGATCTGAGAAAACAGTCACGGGTTGTGAGCCCCGATCGAAAACAAATCGAACGTTTTTCGGAATCTTCAAGGCATGTACCGCATAGGTTTCCTCACAGATCTCCTTAAAATCAAAATTTCTCTTCGTAATGTCAAAGGTTCCCGCCTCAATCTTTGAGAAATCAAGGATATCCTCAATCAATTGCAGAAGCAATTCACTATTCTTGTCAATGATATCCACATAAAACTCTCGTTCCTCCTCCTCTATCTCCTTGGTCTCTGCCAGTATATTCGCGAAACCAACAATAGCATTTAAAGGCGTACGGATCTCATGACTCATATTCGCCAAGAACATAGACTTAAGCCGATTCGCCTCTTTAGCCTTAGCTAACTCATATTCTTTTCGTTGACGCTCTCGTTCCACCCAGCGCAATTTATCTTGCATGGCGATCTCATCCGTTATGTCCATCAAGTAATAAAGGATTTTCGCTGGTCTTCCCGCCTCATCATATTTATAAGGGTACGCATACGCTCTCACCCAAACATATTGCCCCTCAAAAAGCTGTCGGTATTGAATACTATATTCACCGATCTCACCCGTAACAATCTTTTCAAAGCCTTGTACAAGTACCCTTTCCCGATCTTCCGGATGTACGATCTCACAAAAATCTTTTTTCGTTGTCAAGTTACTTGCTCTCAATCTGGATTTATTACCTAAAACACGTAAATCCAGATCGATATGCATCTTATCGGTTTTAACATCATATTCCCACAGCAAGGAATCACTGCAACGCATAACCGTTTTCAACTTCGTGAACAGTTCCTCTACTTTCTCCGACTTTTGATATTCTTCCGTCTCATCCGTAAACATTAGTACATATCCACAGATATCTTCAGCCTCTCCTTTCAACGGCACACATTTAATAGACAGACGTAAATTTGTACCTTCCTTTTTTGGGTCTATGTTATAGTACTCATTCGTTTGTATATTATCAAATTCATAATTACAATCGAACACAACCATTTCTCCCTGTTTCAGACGAGCGATCTTGTCCTCTGGAAAATTAGGATTCTCGAAAAGATTTATTCCCATAATATCCTTCCGGCTTATAGCGAACAAATTCTCGTCCGTCCTATTGAGATCCACTAGCTGCCCCCTCCCGTCATAAACTTCAATTCCAACAGGTAATTTCTGGAATAGGGCATTAAAGCTCATTTCCTCTAGCATTTTATTACATTGTCCCATCGTCATATTAAATTATAACCACTAATTCCCTACTTTAAATCAATCAAGCAATCTCCTCTGTTATTTATACAACAAATGAACGATAATAACGATTGCAGCAGAAGTTTAAAGTTATAGAAATAATATGAAAATCAAACATAATCATGTTGAGAATATATGTTTTCGATATTGAGAAAGAGTCATTCCCGTCCGTTGACGAAAAAAGCGATTCAATGTCGATTGAGACGGAAAATTAGTCAATATAGCGATCTCCTGTATATTTAATCGAGAGTCACGTAGCAACGACTTTACCTCTAACACTATATAGATAGATAAAAACTCCTTGGCTGAAATGCCACACCTTTCATTCATGATCGCACTTAAATAAGTTGTCGTTATATTCAATTTATCCGCATAAAATCCGACATTCTTGTGATTCTTGAAATTCTCTGCCACGAGACTACAGAAATCATAGATCAATTGCTCTTTTCTCAAACTAGTCCTGAAAGGGATTTTCTTACGCACTTTCACATAATAGTCGTAAACATCCATGTAAAAAATCCCCAAGTAACATATAATCCGCTCCCTCAGAAGCCCATTACCCCGATACCGCTCAAGCTCATTCTCTATCAATTTGCAAAATGATTGAAAACGCTCAATACCATTATTATCCTCTATATTATAGTAAAAATGATCCTTCACGAAAAAATGAAATCCCGGATCAAAATGACGTAAGGAACTTAATACATCCCCATGTAGTACATGTGGTATGATGATAAACTTCGCCGAGAAGTCCTCACTCACGTTCCGCATTGAGCATAACTGTCTCGGAAATAAGAAAATCAATTCATTCTTATTCCATACATGCTTATTTTCAAGCAAATGAATGATCGCACTACCTCTATTACATACTGCTATTATCCCGTAATCCAAAAAAGAAGGCTCTGAAGTCAATGGACTATCTTCAATCTGTTCCGTAATAATAAAGTCTTTTTCTAATCCGCCTAAAAAACGATCACATGTATTATACCTATTCTCTTGCATATACTCTTATAAATTAAGGGAATACGAAATCTTACCTCCAACAACAATCAACAGAATAATATTATATTTTGTTCTGTCCGTTAAGGTCCCAAGTATATTCGTTTGATATTTTTCTTTCCTTACCCCCTCTTCTATTAGCCATCAAACCTTATATATCAATTGGTGCTAACAGCTAACCAAGGAAATCATAAAAAAACACAAGACAAAATTATATAATAAAAAATTGACTATTAAATGCATAACTAAACTAAAAGCGTACAAAAACACATCAATTGTATACAAAATCGAAACAGACAAAGAATAACCGAAAAAGATCATAAAAATACAATTAGCTTCATTGACAAAGTAAGTTAGCTGAAATACCAAAGCAAGTTAACTTACTTTGCCGATGAAATTAGCTTACTTTGAAAGTATGGATGTTACCCTCGGAAAGGGGCGCTTAAGCAGTGTTCTCAAAAATTCGTGTATTCATGCCTCTATACAAAAAAAAGCTATCTTCACAGGCAAGTAACCTTTTTTCATAACCGACTAATAATCAATAATATTTTACAGCCCATTTATCAAAAACCTACATAGTAACCTACATAGACTGATTATTATTAAATTTTTATGTCGAAACAAAGATACAAATATATAAATGACTTTATATCATTAGTAATAAAGAATTTACGGCATGGTGGGTAAAACAGAGTGTACTTGCAAAAAACAAGCCTACATAAAAGGCTACACAATACAGGTTAACAAATTAATATCCTGATATTTATGATTCTTTTTTTTCACTACATGAATAGCACTTTTGTAAATAGCTGAAAAATATGATACAAAAAAAGAGGTGACTGTTGAGTCACCTCTTTATAACTACTACATAATATCTAAATATTAAAATACCCTACATAATAATTTTAACTTTATAAACGGTATTCTCTGAAGCACTTATTCCATTATAGGAGCCATATCTATTAAGTGGTGTCCTACGATAACCAGCCCCAGTTGACATCCATTCCACTTTGCTAATAGAATTTGTGTTTTTACCATTTTCATCATCAATATGAATCTCAATATTTGGAATATCAAAATGCGTTAATACACCATAACTAAATCCCGGATGAAAAACTTTTAAGGGTTCTCTGGTTGGAAACATCCAAGTAAGCATAGTGTTTTTTTCTCCCACGTATGTTGGTCTTGGGGTAAAACCCGGATATACGTCACCTAAAGGATTATAACCGGGGCCGGTTGAAACACCCTTATATATCGCTTTATTTTTATTATTATTATCCTCGTTGTCATGAAATCTCTCTAAAAAAGTTATAGTGGGATAATAACCTGAGTGATCTGGGTCAGTAACATGTTGTTCAGGCATAAGTTTTTTAGCGTTTTCTGCGATTAATGTAGCATTTCCTCCTGCGAAATAAAGAGCACCATAACCGTATGGAATCATATATGTTTGATCTGCCATAACCAAACAGAATGTCAACCATGTATTACGATTTCCATCCACATAAGTATAAGGAAAATTTTTATCTAACGAATTAAAGCCATTAACACCTTCAACTCTCGCCCAATCTCCACCATCTTCATTATCCATAAAAACCTGTAATTCAGGATAATTACCACACGTTTTGACTTTAAAAACACCCATATATGGTAATAATTCTACAATAGCACGGGTTCTCACACGAGTCTTTGAATAGGTGCTCTCCAAAGAATCCTGAATAAGTTTCATAAGTTCATCATCCGCAACTGTCTCTGGAGTCTTTGTGGGAGTTTTTTCGTCTTTAGGAGCCATAACTTCTTCCAACGTGTACCCTTTAAGATACTGTTCGTAAGTCATTTCGGCCTTAGCCAATGCGGAGTTATTTACTTCGTCTGTTATTTCGTCATTCTGGGAACAAGCTGTCATTAGAATCATTACGAATGACAGCAAAAATAAAAAATTTCTTTTCATTGTTAATGTTGTTATAGTTAGTAATTGATATATAAACAGCAAGATAGAACGTATGACCTACCATCTTGATGTTAACTATTATACAATAATAAAAGCACCTACTTAATGACCTCTACATAATAAATCGTATTTTCTGTAGCAGTCACTCCACTATATGTGTATTTATAAGGGTCTGTGTGCTGTGTTCTGCGATACCCTGTACCTGTCCAAGAAACCTCATATACCGTATTTGTATTTTTCTTGTTTTCATCATCAATGTTAATTTTAATACATTGACTTACAGGAAGACGATCAGACAACACGCCATAAGAAAATCCCGGTTTAAATAATTTTACAGGAGCATAAGATGGAAACATCCATGTTAATTGTGTGTTTCTCTCTCCTACATAAGTTGGTCTTGGAGTATAATCTGGATATTTATTCCCCAATTCGTTAAATGATCCGCTTAATTTACTTCCATTGTATAGTGCTTCATTCTTGTTATCACTATCTTCATTATCATGTAATCTTTCAACGAAAGTCATGCGAGGCATATTTTTCACATCATCTGGGTCTATAAAATTACCAGTTGTCACCAATCTCTTTGCATTTTCTTGAATTAGAGAAACATTACCGCCAACAAAATAAAGGGCTCCAGTGTGCATAGGAACCATATCATTACGATCTGCTGTAACTATGCAAAAAGTCATCCAAATATTGTTGTTTCCATCTATCCAAGTTCCAAGCAGATTTTTATTTACAGCTTCTCCATCTACATTCGTCCAACCACCATCTTCGCAGTCCATGAAAATTCTTAATTCCGGAAAATTACCGCAAGTATTATGTTTAAATACCCCCATATAAGGTAATGGGCCACTAATTCTGGTTTCAACACGAGTCTTAGAATATGAACTTTCTACTGATTCTTGGATTAAATTCATTAACTCCGCATCAGCGACAGTTTCCGGTTCAGTAGATGGAGTAGATTCATCTTTAGGAGCAGCCACTTCTTCTGGTGTATAACCTTTAAGTTGCTGTTCATAGGACATTTCAATTTTAGCCAACGCATCGTTGTCTATCACTTCATTCAGAATATCGTCATTCTGAGAACATGATGCCATAAAGATCGTAATTAATGACACCACAAATAATAATTGTTTCTTCATTGTTAAATGTTCTAATTGTTAAAGTTTTGATTTAGTGAAATATGATATTGTATAATAGTTACTCTTTTAATTCTTTGTCCAAAAGGTGTGTAATTTCCTTTGTTGAGCCAGAATCAAATATTAGCCTTCCATTAATAATGATTGTTGGAGTAGCAAATAATCCTCTTTTAATAAGTTCATCATTTGCATCATTTTGGGTATCTAAATTTTCCTTGCTATGCAAATCGGTATCAAATCTCTCAATATCAAGATTTAAGTTTTTGGCAATGTTATATATTGAGAGAGAATCAAGAGAACCCTTTTTTGCAAATAATGAATCTGAAAATTCCCAATACTTATTTTGTTTACTTGCTGCCTCTGAAGCCAAACTTGCAAATGTAGGAGATGACGAAAAGTTTATATAGCCAAACTTAACTTTATCCTTATACTGTTCGTATATCTCATTATATCTGTCGTGAGCTTGAATACACTTCTCGCATTCAAAATCAGAAGCAATTACCATTGTTACTTTTGAGTTAGGATTTCCTCTATAGTAAATAGGTAATCCAGACAAATTCAAACTGGCACTTTTAGGAGGATATATGTATTTACTGATTTCTGTATTATTTCTTTTCAACGAATCCAATAGTTGTGTTTTCAAGATCGTTTCCAGAGCATTCCTCTGTGCAATCCTTCCCTCGTGATTAGAATTATCCAAATACGCCATAGAAGTTCCTTTGATAGTTTGCAGACTCGATATTCCATACACAGAAATTAGACTATCAATATTATTAGGGTCAATCATACTGTCATAATATTCGTTCAAGAACTCCTTAGAGGTTAAATTCTTTTTGTTTGCCTCTTGCTCAATCAACTTAGAATCAATCAAATAATCTAAGGCTACATTCCGGAATTTATATATTCGACTAAATTCATCGAACATTTGCTGAGAAACTAATTCGTCCAATTCACAAGCTCGTATTGGTGAGCCATTAACCTCTGCTACAATATCATTTGTAGCTGCATTATCAACAGAGTTCTTTGTGTTACAAGAACATAACATAAATGCGGAAAAACAAAAAACTAAAAATTTCATTCTTATAAAGTTTAAATGGTTATTGATTAAATACTTATTATTTTCTGGGATAAGCTGACAATTCGATCCGGTCATCTCCTATTATGCTATCTATACTTTGATAGATTGGCATATTTTCGATCCCTGCAATCTTTAGAGCTTTCAGTATCATGCTGTCCTGAAGGAGACTCAAATACTCTTTCTCCTTCAGGGTGACACATGATTCACTTTTAAATCTTGCCATATACGGAACTTATCGGCATTCAAATTTTCCTCCAAATATTGATGATAGAAAACCACAAAAAGCATCCTCAATTTCTTTTTGTTCGATCTCTTTCTCAATTTCTTTCAAGACCCTACTTCTCTCAACAAGCCGATCATATTCATGTAGGGGGATTGAGACCATTTTCTTATTTACTTTCTCTGTTTGATTGGTGGATGACTTTGGCGGAAATGCCAATTTTTCTTGAAGTGCGTAACCAAGCAAAAACCAAACCTTTTCTTCAATACGCTGAAGACAGATACGCTTACCTGTTTCTTCAGAATAATTTTTAGGATCAACGCATGTTGTACTTTCTCTCAACGTAAATCCATTCTTCATTTGGACTGTAACATACGTTGTCGGTTTACCAAACTCCATAACTGTACGGCAAACTACATTCTGCATATTTGCCAAAACTTCTTCTTTTGTAACTGTTGTATTCATATTAATAACTTTTGGTTTTAGTTATGTGTTGAGAAAGCAGGACTCGAACCTGCAATTTTGGCTCCAAAAACCAACGTGTTACCATTACACCATATCTCAGTTTTTGCTCCGGTCTATTCTCACGAACCAATCGAAGCGATGTCTTCAATTTAATACTTATTTTATATGATAATAATCCATTGTGCGCCCTACCGGACTTGAACCGATGACCTTATCCTTATGAGGGATTTGCTCTGACCAACTGAGCTAAGGGCGCATTGGAGGGTTTTGTCAATCTGGCTGAGTCCCTCACTTATCTCAGTTCATTCTTAAAGCAATGAAAAAGTAAATCCAATAGTTAAGGTATCACTGTTGCGGAGTGTTGGACTCGAACCAACGATCTTTAGCTTATGAAACTAACGAGATAACCAACTTCTCCAACCCGCAATTTTAAAGGAGCCAGCACTATTTTCTCAAACCGATACTGGCATTGGTTTTGGTTAAACTTGTTACAATCTTTTTACCTTAAATACTAATTCAATGATCTATGTGATTACTTATTCCCAAAGTCAGCGGGATTCTCCCCCCATTCACTCGTATTCCAATACCTAACATCAATGGAAGAAATATCGAAATCCATCACTTTAAGAAATATCTCAGATCGTTGAAGATCGGGATGTCTCTTTTTAGAAGCTGTTTTTTTATTTCTGAACCACGTTATCGCTGTCATACTATCGGTGTACACAATTCTGGGCTGGAAATCGTTCTCTATTACAAACTTAATAGTTTCCATAAGTCCTAAAAACTCACCAATGTTTGTTGTTTGATTTCCTAAGTTCTTATAAAACAAACGCTCTCCTGTTTTTAAATCAATCGCTTGGTATTCGGTAACTCCATTCTTCATTGAGTGGGCAGCATCTACCGCAATACCTTCTTTGGGATAATTCATATTTATTAATTACCAGTAACTTATTGGTGTTGGAATAAGCAATGGATAGCCATGCCCCAAATCAACCTTATTAATTACATCTTTCCAGAATTTGCATTGCACCTCTCCGGTTACACGTGCAAGATATACAGTATTGTAATACTTCTTTCTGCCACATGCGGAAATACAAGCTTTCTTTCTCTTTCTGGGAAGCTTTGGTTTTGGTGAGACCTTAACAAGCTTTTGCTTTGACATAATAACCGTCATTTTGCATTTTGCGAATTATAGCAACACCACGTTCTTTGAAATTAGCTATCACCAACTCTTTATCGGCAATATCGTTTCTTCCTTCTAAAACTTTCAAAGCACCTTCTAAAGTCCGGCTTGACTCAGATTCTCCGTCGATTGGATCGAAGAAAATTGTTTTATTACCGAATTTTGCGGAGACTCTATAAATAACTTTGGGGATGACACAATCTTCAATTTTGGCATCAAATAAAACAGGATCAGCAGTTACTACTATATATCCTTTACCACTACGCATCTCTACCAAGCTCACATTATATAATGTATTGGGCAGTATTGTTCCTACTAAATCTGAAGATAAAACACAGATTTTTTTCTTGCAATTTGAATCTTCACGTACTCCTTTCAATTTATTGGTTTTGGTTATACTTACAAAACTTACCAGTTTCCCGGTTTCGTTAGAAATATAGAACTTTAATTTTGTTTCAAGCGTCATAGAACCGTTTATCAGTCATAATACATCTAATATAAAAGTTAGTCACTTAATAATCTACATTCCAGCGTTTTCGTTGAAAATTATAGTGCAAAAGTAGCGTTTAGACTAATACGATCCAAACATTTGAATGATTATTTTTTGATTATTTTTCTGAAATGTAGCTAATTAGCAGATTATCTGATTCTTTCAGTTTCAGAAAAATGATTAAACCTTTCATCGGTTCTGGAAGTCCCATAAATTGCGGAGTTACACTTCCAATATCTATAAATACGTTTGTCTTCTTGTACCCTGTTATATACATCTCTATTATTTATCCATTGAACTCCTTGTTCTGTGTTCGGATTAATCCAAGTGGCACAATTTTCTATATTAGGGTTAACACCAGCATAAAGATCAATTTTTGGCTTTCCTGTGATAAAAATACAATGTATCTGAATATCTTTGTCACAGTCGTATCTTTTGGCAAAAGCGGCAAAATCATAAATGTTTGTCTCCAGCATATTATTTCCAAAATATACTGGAGCTTCTATGCGTAGCCTTCTAAATGCCTCTTGTATATGTTTTCTACTTTTGATTTCGGCTAAACGTTCAGGAGTAACATGCTTCACTGTTGAATATGTTATCCTAAATCCATTAGTACAACTGTCGGTCACATCAAACGTGTCTACATATTCTTGTTTTGCTGTGAAGTTATTCCGATCAAGGGGGTCAGTATCATCAGCACACTCTTTAAAAAGTCCGATAATCACAATCAATATTACCAATAAAGTTGTAGGAATGGAAAATATAACTGCCAAGATGCTATCAGATCGTTTCATATTTGAATATTTTATAATTTGACAATAGTAATATGTGTATAACGAAAGGACTTCGTATATATTACACGAGAGGTAGGAAGTGAAAGGCTTTGGTTAACCGTATGTACAGATCAAATTGACTTACCTATATTAGATATGATACAATTATCACACACACCTTTATTTTTAGAAAATTTGTATCGGGTCATTTCACCACCACATTCTTTGCAATAGAATGATTTAGATGTTTCTTTATTGTATATAAGAGTTTCTACACGGTATCTGGAAATGCCATATTCATTAGCTAAAGCTTCAGCCACTTGTTTACAGGTATATTTTCCCTCTCCAACTAATCTCTTATATTCCGATTTTATTAAGATTGAATGAATACCAACTACATCTAAAGCCCCTAACTTATCAAGGGAGTGTAATGTTTCCAGATCAATATTTGACATTCCAGAAAACTTGGATAAGTCTTTATCGCTCAATTTCTTTTTCTTCATTATCTACATCATTTTGAAAATTATCCCTTTCAATGTACTATACAAATATCGAACATATTTTTTATTTAATCAATAATAACAGGAATATTGTCGTAATCATCATTTTCTGCATCTCGTTCTATAACCCAGCCAATACCTACATAATGATATACTTGGTTGTTTAAAATAACTTTGTATCCAGCATTCACGATACATTCAAGAGGGCAAATAGACATTTTTATACTATTCACATCACTCCGTTTAATATTAATTTGTGCCATAATGCGTTATTGTTTATTGTTTTTCTTATCTTTGTGGCGACACCATAAACAAGTGTCATTTTTTGAATTTCGGTTTATTGCCTATTGAAAGCAGCAACTTCACAAGACGCATATATAAACCGAACTGGGAGACGTATGTTGTTACATCAACAACGATATGCGTGCCCGTTCGGTATAGTTGCGTCGGGTTGTGTTGCTGCACCTCAATAGGCTGTCCGGATTGGGCACGTCTTTTTTATGCTCAGTCCACTATAACAGAATTGATGATATGGGCAGAATTAAAGAATATTTGAGTTCAAACTGGCAAGTATCCACACTGGTATTTGGAAGTTATGCAATGTTTCTCTTCGTGATTGGTTTACAACTCACGCTTAATTTTTCATTTATAGCCGAAATTGATCGTAAGACTAAAAAAATATTTGAACTTGAAACTCAAATATATAGACTTAAAAACTCTCCCCCGACAGAAAATATAAGCATATATAAATACGACCCATCTTTTAGTGATTTATATTGGAAAGAAGAACTTAAAGAAAATGACCTCAGATAAAAACCTAATCTGATATATCGCCATTTTGATATAAATTCTGTTTATATCTACGATATTCCCTAATAGTTGCAGAACGTTTTTCTTTAGAAATAGTACTTGTATTTACACTATTAGTTTTCTTATATTTAGTTTTCTTAGAGGGATCAAGTATCAATGAAATCAAACTTTTACTGACATGATACATTATCGCTAATTTTCTTTGACTTGGAACGGAAGTTTTATATAAGTTTCTAATTTCTTCCTGTTGATCCTTGTTTAGCTTGATTCTACGATCAAACTTAGTACCTGCTATTTTTATTTTTTCACTCTTAAACGGCATATAATCATTTTTACAACAAACAATAATCTCATAATTTCATCAATTTTAGTCGAACAACATGCTACTTATTAAATTAATTTTTATCTTTGCCAATAAATAAAAATAAACATTATGGGAAGAAAAGTAGATTATTCAAGAAAGATTGAAAAAATCAAATCTCAATTAGATGAACTGAATGCAAGTATCAACTCAAATCAAGGTGAAACCCCTACTTCAGAGATTGAACCTTCTGATTTAAAAATCAAGTTATCTGATATTGATCTGGAAAAAGAGAATAATGATTCTTTGATGAAATTACAAAGAAGAATCATTAAGATTCTCAACCAAAGATTAAACAGCAAATAAAAAATAGGCCAACTAATATAAAAAAGTTGGCCTATTTTAATATTATATAGCCCTTACAGCTTTGTGATAACACCCTAATTCCATGTGATTTTCCTTAGCCTTATATTTCTTTCTTTGGAGTATAAGCCGTACAATCATCGCATAAATGTATCTCCCAAAACTCAACAGAAGTAGAATCATCAACACATAATATATCCAAAATCTTATGTTCTGGATAGGCTGTAACAGCATAGATAATGTCATCATCATCTAAATGCTTAATAGCTTTCCTTAAATCTCCTATTGTTTTGACCACCTCTTACTCCTTTCCTTATCAAAGTATGTTAATACAACTCTACCAGAGGCAGTTGGACGATAAACAACATCTCCGAATAGTCCGGCTTCTTTTGAAAGAAAACAGTTTTCTACCATTTCATCTTATTCATCAGACGGTTTGCTATAACCACCCCATCCTTTTTGCAGATATTCCCTAAATGAATAAGCTGCATCTTACTTAATTTTATATCCACTTGATTCATATTTGATCAGTTTTACGTTAAACATGAGTAACTTCATCATCAAGGAATTTTACAACTTCTCTATCCATCATAAATGGAGTGATATTTTGCCTAATATTTGGTCTTTCAACCTCTTCAATCACATTATTTCCTATAATGAAATTCTTGTTGTAGCATACAAGATAAACAGTTTCTTCATCCGAAAATCGGAATATATCACCTGTAATAAGAGTCTTGAATGTTGTTGTCTTTGCCATGATTTAGCTCCTTTCTGATTAAGTTATGAGGGGGTATACAATTCATATCCATTATCCCAAAGACTATCACTGCGAAAATTGAAGAAATC
>ERZ780151.1985-NODE-1985-length-12903-cov-5.795844_pt1 | contig 12903 bp, 9 predicted proteins | sample MGYA00510983_ERZ780151 | MGnify/ENA primary metagenome ERZ780151 (study PRJEB29588, sample SAMEA2144623) | human gut metagenome | biome: human gut; feature: human-associated habitat; material: faeces | place: Denmark | collected 2008/2010 ... | reverse complement strand
CTGCCGCACCTCGCTCGCCGTATCGGCACTTAGAATTATGCGGTATTGCCCTAAATACAATTTCTAATGCGGTTTTCGCGATTTCTGATTTTTCTATGAATTTTTGACTTCTTGATGCTTTTACTTTTTCAGATACACCCTAGGATACACAAAATAGATTGATAAAATATGTCAGCAGCAGAGGTGACAAAATGAAATTCCCGAAAGACTTTTTGTGGGGTGCGGCATCGGCAGCGGCACAGGTGGAAGGCGCCTGGAATGAGGATGGCCGCGGGCCGAGCATCTGGGATGTGCTGTACCCCGGCCACACCAAATATAACGAGGGCCCTCTGCAGGCGTGCGACCACTACCACCGCTACCGTGAAGATGTGGCCCTGATGAAAAAGATGGGGCTGAAAAGCTACCGCTTCTCGGTCAGCTGGTCCCGCATCCTGCCCGATGGCACGGAAAAAATCAACCAGAAAGGCATTGAGTTCTATCAAAGCCTTGTGCGGGAGCTGAAAGCCGCGGGCATTGAGCCGATGGTAACGCTGTACCATTGGGATTTGCCGTATGCGCTGTATTTGCAGGGCGGATGGAAGAACCCGCAGATCCCGGATTGGTTTGCGGCATATACCAAAATTGTGGTGGAAGCCCTGTCTGACCAGGTACAGTATTGGATGACCCTGAACGAGCCGCAGTGCTTTGTGGGCATCGGCCATCTGCAGGGGCGGCATGCGCCGTTCCTTGATGAACCGGCCAGCCTGCGCCCCGTGACTCGCCATGTACTTTTGGCCCATGCCAAAGCGGTACAGACCATCCGCCAGTATGCAAAGCTGCCGCCTAAGGTGGGGTATGCTCCCACCGGACCGGTGTTTTCGCCCTGCGGGGACGAAAGCGAAGCCGCCATCGCAGAAGCTTACCGCCGGACGATGGAGGTGGAAGGCTGCTATTCCATCAGCTGGTGGTGCGACCCCGTTCTGCTGGGCAGGGTGCCGGAACCGATGGCCAAAGCCCTGGGGGCGGATGTGTTCACCCCGCAGGAACTGGAGCTGCTGCACCAGCCGCTGGATTACCTGGGCTTTAACGTCTACAATGCCTGCGCGGCCCAGCAGCCGGGCAGCGAGTATACCGCCAACACCTGGCAGGGCAGCCCGCGCACCGCGATGGAATGGCCCATCACGCCGGACTGCATCTATTGGGCCATCCGCTTTTTGAACCAGCGGTATGGCCGGCCCATCCTGATTACCGAGAACGGCATGGCAAACACAGATTTTGTGATGCTGGACGGTAAAGTGCACGACCCGCAGCGCATTGATTATGTGCACCGCCACCTGCTGGCCGCCCGCCGTGCCTTGCAGGAGGGCTACCCGCTGATCGGTTATACCTACTGGTCAATCATGGATAACTATGAGTGGGCCGAAGGCTACAGCAAGCGCTTTGGGCTGATTTATGTGGACTACCGCACCATGGAACGCATCCCCAAGGATTCCGCTGCGTGGTACGCCCATGTGATCGCCACAAACGGCAGCGAGCTGTAAAATGCAAAACATATGTCAGGGGGAAGCTCTGCGCAGGGCTTCCCCTTGACTTTTTGTATGCTGCGCTTTATAATTTGAAAAGACTACCGATTTGATAGGTTGGGCGGGCGCGAACCCGCCCATTTGTTTGTTAATTTACAAAACCGTGGGGGAGCAGGCAGTATGCTGAATCAGTTTTCAAGAACGCAGTTGTTGTTTGGCAAGGAGGCAATGGAGCGTCTGTACAACGCCCGTGTGGCCGTGTTTGGCGTTGGCGGTGTTGGAGGCTATACGGTGGAAGCACTGGCACGCAGCGGCATTGGCACGCTGGACCTGATTGATGACGACAAGGTCTGCCTGACCAACCTGAACCGCCAGATCCTGGCCACCCACAAAACGGTGGGCAAATACAAGGTGGATGTGGCGGAAGAGCGCATCCATGATATCAACCCGGACGCCGTGGTGAACACCTACAAGACGTTCTACATGCCAGACACCGCCGATCAGTTCGATTTCAGCCAGTACGACTATGTGGTCGATGCCATCGACACGGTAAAGGGCAAGCTGGAACTGGTCATGCAGGCGCAGGCAACGGGCACGCCCATCATCAGCTGCATGGGCGCGGGCAACAAGCTGGATGCTTCCGCCCTGGAGGTTGCGGATATTTACGATACCTCCGTCTGCCCGCTGGCCCGCGTAATGCGCGCCGAGCTGCGCAAGCGCGGGGTCAAGCACCTGAAGGTGGTATACTCCAAAGAGCCTGCACTGACCCCCATTGATGATATGACCATCAGCTGCCGCACCCATTGCATCTGCCCGCCCGACACGGCCCACAAATGTACCCAGCGCCGCCAGGTTCCCGGCAGCAACGCCTTTGTGCCCGCCGCCGCGGGGTTGATCATTGCGGGTGAGGTTGTGCGCGACATTGCCAACGGCGAACCGCAGAAAAAATAAGCAGCACAACACCTATCGAAAACGTCAGGGAAACAAAGATGCTCCGTAAGGGCGAACAGCGTTCGCCCACGGAGGTTTGCCATGTGTATGACATAAATGTGCGTTGCTATGTCAAGGCGGCGGGCGCACAATGTGCGCCCCTATGCTCCCAACAGAATTTTTAATACACGAAAAATTTCGGGAGAGATTCCGGGCAGCGGCCATCCGCCTATGCTTGGAACGGCTGTACTGCGCGGCAAGCCTGCCAAATCTGGCAGGCTTTTTTTGTGCTGTTTGCAGATTGACAAATGTACAACAAACACATATGCTGTTATTGGTGCGCAACACATGCGCAACATGGGAAAAGGAGGGTGCTGAATGGCAGGTAAGCGTGATGAAGTGACCATCGCGGAAGTGGCGGAGGCATTGAATATATCAAAAACAACGGTATCCCGCGCAATATCCGGCAAGGGCCGCGTGAGCGAGGCTACCCGCGCGCGTGTGTTCGATTATATCGGCAAGGGCCGCCAGGATGCAGCTGCGCCGCTGCGCACTGCGCAGCAGGGCCCAACCAACAACCTTGCGCTGGTGATCCCCAAGCATTTTATGCGGCTGGACTTGCCGTTCCTGCGCAAGTGCATGGGCGGTGTGTGGAACATGGCGGCCCAGCGCGGATATGACCTGCTGCTGTGCTATGCGGGAGAAACCGATGTTGGCCAGCTGGAACGCCAGCTGGAATCCCACAAGGTGGATGGCGTGATTTTGTCCCGTACGATGCTGCACGATGAATGTGTGCAGACTTTGCAGCGCCACAACGTGCCTTTTGTGGCCATTGGCCGCGTGGATGACGATAAGGTACCCCAGGTGGATAACGACCAGGTAGGAGCGACCGCCGAGATGACCCGCCTGCTGCTGCAGCTGGGCATGCGCCGCATTGCCTATATGGGCGGCTGCACCAACTATACCGTCAACGAGGACCGGCTGCGCGGCTACCTGAGCGGATTTTCCGACTGTGGGGTGCAGGTAGACCAGAAATTGATTTGGACCGGCATTGAAACCAGCGAACAGCGGATCGATGCATTGGAAGGTGCGCTGGAGCAAAAGCCCGAATGCCTGCTCTGCGCGGACGACAGCATGGCGGCCGCGGTGCTGCAGGAGCTGCGCGCCCGGCACATCAAGGTACCGGAACAGGTGAAACTGGCCAGCTTTTATGATAGTGAGCTGCTGACCAGCTCAACCCCGCAGATTTCGGCCGCTCAGTTTGACGGCGAGCGCCTGGGCGCCACGGCATGCCGGATGCTGCTGGATATTTTGGCGGGCAAGCAAATCGCATTGCGCCAGATGCAGGGATATCAGGTGATTTTGCGCGAGTCCACAAAATAGACAATATTACCAATATTGTAAAATATGATGATTGATACAGCCTTTCCTGCGCGCACAGCGTGTGCACCAGGAAAGGCTGATTGTTGTTAAAAAGCCTGTACTAAAGTTGCGCAACGCTGCGCATACAAAATTCGACATTGTTACAAAAAGTGTAACAGGCTGTGAAAAATGTACAAGAAAACGTGGTAAAACATGTTGGTTATGAACATTGACACTGAAAATAGAATTGTGTATCCTTAAGTTGTGAAACAAAGCTGCGCAACGATGATGCGCAACCTTGAGAAGCTTGTGATATAGCAGATGAAGGAGAATGATTATGAAAAAGCAACTCGCACTTGCAACAGCTGCCTTGATGGCACTGTCCCTGGCAGCATGCGGCAGCACCGCAACTGCCTCTTCCTCTTCCGCTGCAGAATCTACTGCAGAGTCCACCAGCACTGCAGCTTCCAGCGAAGCCGCCTCCACCGACAGCACCGCAGCTGACGATGGTGACGTTCTGCAGCAGGCTGCAGCCGCTGCTTTCGCCAACGACGTTACCCTGACCATGTGGGGCGCCGAGGAAGACCAGGAACTGCTGCGCACCATCGCTGATAACTTTATCAAAGAATACGGCAATTACGGCGGCAAGATCACCATCAACCTGGGCGCTCAGTCCGAAAAGGAGGCTAAGGATACCGTCCTGACCGACCCCACCGCCGCTGCTGACGTTTACGCATTTGCTGATGACCAGCTGAACGAGCTGGTTCAGGCAGGCGCCCTGCAGGAAGTTCAGCTGAACGCTGACGACATCAAGAGCCGCAACACGGCAGCTTCTGTTGACGCTGCAACCCTGAACGGCAAGCTGTATGCTTACCCCCTGACCGCTGATAACGGCTACTTCATGTTCTATGATAAGTCCTTCTTCACCGAGGATGACGTCAAGAGCCTTGACACGATGATGGAGAAGGCAGCCGCCGCAGGCAAGAAAGTCTCGATGGACGTTGCCAACGGCTGGTACCTGTACAGCTTCTATGCTGGTGCTGGCCTGAACCTGAGCCTGGCTGATGACGGCGTGAACACCGTCTGCAACTGGAACGAAGCTCCGGGCGCTGACGTTACCCAGGCTGTCATCGATATCTGCAAGAACCCCGGCTTCCTTGCCCTGAAGGATGAAGAGTTCACCGGCAAGCTGAAGGACGGCACCCTGGTTGCTGGCGTCAACGGCACCTGGCGTGCAAACGACGCTGCTGAAGTTTGGGGCGATAATTACGCTGCCTGCAAGCTGCCTACCTACACCCTGAACGGCGAGCAGGTCCAGATGGCTTCCTTCTCCGGCTTCAAATTGATCGGCGTCAACCCCCACAGCGCTAACGTTGGTGCTGCCATGCTGCTGGCTGATTACGTTACCAACGAAGAGAACGAGACCCTCCGCTTCCAGCAGCGTGCACAGGGCCCCTCCAACACCAATGCTCTGGCAGCCGCTTCTTCTCCGGCTCTGACCGCTGTTGTTGCTCAGTCTGAGTACGCTAACCTGCAGCGCGTCGGCGGCAACTACTGGGCTTCTGCTGAAACCCTCGGCCAGATCTGTGTCAACGGCAACCCCGATGGCAAGGATCCCCAGACCCTGATTGAAGATGCTGTTGCTGGCATCACCGCACCGGTTACCCAGTAATTGTTAAAACGAAAAAAGCTGCATTGATACACTAAAACAACGGCCCACAAACGGTCCGGAACGGTTGCCGGGCGCGTGTGGGCCGTTTGGCGTAACCGCGTTGGAAAGGAGAGATTCCTGTGGCAAAATCCGCTGCTGCGGCCCTGCACACGGAACCAAAGGAACCCAATTTTTTGCAGAAATTTGGTCATGACTTTGTGCACGGCGATATCTTTACCAAACTATCCTTCTTTGTATGGGGTCTGGGCTACATTGGCCACGGCCAGCTGATGAAGGCGCTTCTGGTCACATTTGTACAGGGCTTTGCGCTGTATTTCCTGGCATTCTTTGGCGTACCCAACCTGGCAAAGTTCGGCACCCTCGGCACCGTAAAAATGGAGATGGTGTTCGATGTTGCCACGATGAAAAACGTTGTAAACGATTACGATAATTCGTTTGAAATCCTGCTGATGAGCATGATCGCCTTTATCGTGATCGCGGCCCTGATTGCAGCGGCCATGATGGTGGTATCTTCCAACTATCAGCTGCAGAAGATCCGTGAAGCTGGCAAAAAGACCAACAACTTTGCGCAGGACATCAACGTTTACCTGAACGAAAAGTTCTATGTGACCCTGCTCACCCTGCCGGTTCTGGGCGTTGTAGTGTTCACCATTGTGCCGCTGTTCATCTTGATCGCTGTTGCGTTCACCAACTATGACCAGCAGCACATGCCGCCCAATGAGCTGTTTACCTGGGTTGGGCTGAACAACTTCTTTACCCTGTTTGGCGGCGGCGGAATGACCTCCACGTTTGGTTATTCCTTTGCCAAGGTTTTAACCTGGACGTTGGTTTGGGCATTCTTTGCCACCTTTACCAACTTCTTTGGCGGCATTTTGATGGCAATGTTCATCAACGACAAAAAGACCAAGTTCCCCAAGTTCTGGCGTACCCTGTTCATGGTGACCATTGCGGTGCCGCAGTTCGTTACGTTGCTGCTGGTGCGCAACTTCTTCTCCAACAACGGTATTTTCAATACCATGATGGCCAATGCGGGCGTTACCGACTTCCTGCATAATATCGGCCTGCTGGATAAGGGCCTTTCTTACATTCCGTTCCTGACCCAGCCGGGCTGGGCCATGTTCACCATCATCATGATCAATATCTGGATCGGCGTGCCGTACCAGATGCTGATTGCTACCGGCGTGCTGATGAACATTCCCGCTGACATGATCGAGGCCGCCCGCATTGACGGCGCCAACCCGGTGCAGATGTTCTTCCGCATCAAGCTGCCCTACCTGCTCAGCGTGCAGGGTCCCTCTCTGGTAACGGATTTCGTCAAGAACGTCAACAACTTCAACGTCATTTACCTGCTCACGCAGGGTGTGTTTGTAACCCAGAACCAGGCCCTTGCACAGTCCAACGCAAAGGAAATTGACCTGCTGGTTACCTGGCTGTTCCGCTTGACGCAGGATTACTACAACTACAAGATGGCTGCCGTGCTGGGCATTATGGTGTTCATTGTGTGCGCCGTGTTTACGGTTGTATGCTTCCACTTTATCAATAAGAAGGAGGCGACGTTCTCTTGAGTACCACTGCTGTACCCTCTGCCGCTGTGCAAAAGCAGCTCAAGCAGGGCAAAGTGAAAAAAGGCATCTTCTCCGTCATCCGCCATCTGGTGCTGGCGCTGCTGGCTTTTATCTGGCTGGTACCCATCGCCTGGCTGCTGCTGACCTCGTTCTCCACCGATAAGGGCATCAACTTTACCCGCTTTGTGCCGGAAAGCTTTACCATGTGGAACTACGTCAGCATTATGACACAGCCGGACTCTGTTGCACAGTTCCCGCGCTGGTTCATGAACACCCTGGTTGTGGCATGCTTTAACTGTGTGATCTCCACCTGCTTTGTGTTGATGGTGGCTTACGCCATAAGCTGCTGCCGCTTCAAGGGCCGCAAGCTGCTGCAGAACTTGTCCGTTACCGTCAACCTGTTTCCCGGCGTTCTGGCCATGATCGCTGTGTACTTTGTTTTGAAGTACATGAACCTGACCAACTCTTACGCCGGTCTGATCATGGTATACGCGGGCTCTTCCGGCCTGGGCTACCTGATCTGTAAGGGCTTTTTTGATACGGTGCCTGTGGCACTGCGTGAGGCCGCCAAGCTGGACGGCGCTTCGGAAGCGCGCATCTTCTTCCAGATCGTCATCCCGATGTCCCGCCCGATCCTGGTGTACACCATTATCAGCTCCTTCCTGACGCCGTGGACCGACTTTGTTGTGGCAAAGATGATCCTGAACTCCGGCGTTTCGTCGGACTGGACGGTGGCAATCGGCCTGTACAACATGCTGCAAAAGGCTTTGGTCAACAGCTACTTCTCCCGTTTCTGCGCAGGCGGTGTTTTGGTGGCTATCCCCATCTCCATCCTGTTTGTCATCATGCAGAAGTTCTATGTTGAGGGCATTACCTCCGGTGCAGCAAAGGGCTAAACCTTTGCATCAACGGCACATGACACAATAGCTGCAGAATCTACTATAATTAGGAATTGGAAATCAGGAATGAGGAATTTCGGTGCAGACCGCCAGTTCCGTCTTTCGGGTTTCCGATTCCTAATTTTTGTTTTATGCTTTACAGTGTAGAGGAAAGGGAATCCACTATGAACTTTATCACCAAAGCCCCTGTGATGCTGCGCGGCGGCGATTATAACCCGGATCAATGGCTGGACCGCCCGGATATTCTTGAAGCGGACATCCGCATGATGAAAAAGGCCGGAATGAACAGCGTTACGCTGGGTGTGTTTGCCTGGGCAGCATATGAGCCGCGCGAGGGGGAATATAACTTTACTTGGCTGCGCGAGATCATGGATCGACTGTATGACCAGGGCATTTATACCGAGCTGGCAACGCCCACTGGTGCAAAGCCCAACTGGCTGGCACGCAAATACCCTGAAGTGCTGCGCGTGCAGTCCAACGGTGTGCGGGACCACCAGGGCATGCGCCACAACCACTGCCTGACCAGCCCCATCTACCGCCAGAAGGTAGAGGAGCTGCTGAACCACATGATCGACGCTGTGGGCGACCACCCCGGCCTGATCTTGTGGCACATTTCCAATGAACTGGGCGGCGAATGCTACTGCCCGCTGTGCCAAGAGCGCTTCCGCGGCTGGCTGAAAGAAAAGTATCATACCATTGATGCCCTGAACCATGCCTGGTGGACTAGCTTCTGGAGCCACCACTACGACAGCTTTGACGAGGTGGAGCCGCCGTTTGATAACGGGGAGCAGAGCCTGAACGGCCTGAAGCTGGACTGGCGGCGCTTTACCACCTGGAACATGATGGACTATGTACACAGCGAAACGGCGATCCTGCGCAAGCGGACCCCCAATGTGCCCATTACCACGAACCTGATGGAGTACTTCCCCGGATTGGACTACCACAAGCTGCAAAGAGAGCTGGATTTTGTCTGCTGGGACAGTTACCCCCATTGGGGGCGCCCCGACCGCAGCACCACCGTGACGGCGGGTATGACGGCGTTTGATCATGCGCTGATCCGCGGCTGCAAGCCGGACAAGCCGTTCCTGCTGATGGAAAGCACCCCCAGCCTGGTGAACTGGCACGAGTATAATAAGCTCAAGCGCCCCGGCGTGAACCGGATGAGCGCTATCCAGACAGTGGCCTGTGGTGCGGACGGCGTGCAGTACTTCCAGTGGCGCAAGGGCCGCGGCGGCTCTGAGCAATTCCACGGCGCGGTTGTGGACCACGATGGCCGCGATGATACCCGCGTGTTCAACGAAGTGACCGCCACCAACGAAGCCCTGGCCGCCCTGACCCCGGTGTGCGGCAGCCTGCCCAAAGCGGACGCGGCCATGATCTTTGACTGGGACAACCGCTGGGCGCTGGATGACGCCTGGGGCATGCAGATCAAGCAGAAGAATCTGCGCGAAACCTGCTGCCAGCTGTACGCCCAGCTGAACCACTGCGGTGTGGAAACCGACGTTGTGGGCGTGGATGCAGACCTGAACCGCTATAAGCTGGTGGTGCTGCCTATGCTGTTTATGACCAAGCCTGGTTTTGCACAAAAGATCCGCGAATATGTGGAAAACGGCGGCACCGTTGTGGCCACCTATCTGCTGGGCTATGTGGATGAAAGCACCCTGTGTTGGCTGGGCGGGTTCCCCGGTGACGGCCTGCGCGAAGTGTTTGGCGTGACCGCAAGCGAACTGGACACCCTGTACCCCGGCGAGGGCAACCGTGCCATCTGGGTCAAGAGCAGCCAGCAGAGCAGCATCAAGGATTACTGCGAACTGTTGCAGCCTGCCGAGGGTACCGAGGTGGTGGCTGTGTATGGACAGGATTTCTATTCCGGCCATGCGGCTGTGACCCACCATGTGTTCGGCAAGGGGCACACTTATTACATCGGTGCGCGCCTGGATGATGCCGGCAACGCCGCTGTGCTGCGTGCAGCTTTGGCCGATGCCAAGGTGCACCTGCGTGACCTGCCGCAGGGTGTGGAATACCACTGCCGCGAAAGCGAGAATGCGCGCTACCATTTCTACATCAACACCACCCAGAGCGCAGTTAAGGTGCAGGTGGAATCCGGTGCAGACCTGTTGAGCGGCAAAAACGTTTTGGGCAGCATGGAGCTGAAACCCTATGATGCCTGCGCAATTGAGGAAAAAGTGAAATAAGAAAAACGCCATGCTTTCCGAAGAAAGCATGACGTTTTTTAGTTAGGAGTGAGGAGGTAATGTGGAATTAGGAATTGGAGGTGGGGAAAGGGAGCGGCGAGGTTGGTTTGAGCAGATGTTTTGTGGTGCCAGAACGGTCAAGACCGTTCCCTACAGCGCAATTTATTATGCATTGCGGACATAAAATAACCGGTAGGGCGGGGTTACCCGACCCCGCCGGGAACATTGCAACGTTGAGCACTGGAAATTTGCAACGAAGCAATAAACGCTTGTAGGGGGCGGCGTCTCCGACGCCCCGGACGGGCGTAAAATTTACTGAGCATTTGTTGGTAATTACACGGTAGGGCGAGGCCTCCGAAATGCATCTGCGGACACAGAGGCCTCTGGCCGCCGGGGTGGCGGACAATGTAAATATTTAGGCCCTGCTTAAGGAACCACCCTTCAGTCCGCAGCGCGGACAGCTTCCCTCAAGGGAAGCCAAATCGTGTTGTAGGTAGCAGCAAAAGTAAGAATGGTATTCTCCTCATGCTTTCGGAACGGTCAAGACCGTTCCCTACAGTGCATTTTATAATGTGCGGCAATATTTATGGTGCACCCCCACCCGTAGGGGCGCACAATGTGTGCCCGCTGCGCTGAAGGGGAACTGCTCCTTTTTAGGCCGTGCGTATCTCTCAAATATACTTATCCAACATATCCTGCAAAGCCTGCTTGGGCAGGAAACCGACGCTGCGGGTGGATTCCTGGCCGTTTTTCAGTACGACCAGGCAGGGGATGCTGGAAATGCCGTATTCGGTGGCAAGCTGGCGGTTTTCGTCCACATCAATGCTGTAAAATGCGGCTTTGCTGCCAACTTCATCGGCAAGCTCATGCAGGACCGGGGCAAGCATCTGGCAGGGACCGCACCAGGTTGCAGAAAAATCCAGAACGGCCACGCCCTGTGCTTTGGCCTGGGAAAGATCATTATTGCTGATTTTGGTAACCATAAAAAGGTTCCCTCCTTTAATTATGACTGTAAAGCAGCGTGTTCCGCTGCTGTTTGCCGGACATGGTTATGGCGTATCTACACCATAGTATGGGCCGGGAGGGGGAAAGACATTCCCTTACTGCTGATTGTACACAGTTTGGGCTGCTTTGTCAACAAGAAAAAGACTGAATCTTAATTTTGACATAAAATTACTATAACAAGTAAGGCAAATTAAGATAAAAAGCAGATACAGGATAAAACAAAGCCACCCGCTCTGTGCAGGGATCCCCTGCACAGAACGGGTGGCAACTTTGTTGGAAGGTAATCAGCGGTTGTATTTTGCAGTAGCCTGCAGGCGCTGCATGGCACGGTTCAGGGCAATCTTGCTCTGGTAATACTCGTGCATGCTCTGCTTGTGCTGCAAGCGTTCCTCGGCGCGGATGCGGGCGGCCTCGGCACGGTTCTTATCGATATCCTCCGGGCGCTCGGCGCTGTCGACCAGCAGCACAACGTAAGTGGGGGTCACTTCGGCAATGCCATCGCCCACCAGTACGCTGCGGGTTTCGCCGTTCACGGTGAACTGCATGATGCCCATTTCCAGGGCAACCAGCACCGGGCTGTGCCCGGCCTGTACGCCGTACTGGCCGTCAGCGGTGGGCAGGGTCAGGCTTTCGCACTCGCCCTGGAAAAACTCGCCGCTGCTGGCCGTGATGTTCAGAATGAACTTTTCCATCAGGCCACACCGCCCTTTTCGGCAGCCTTCTTGCGAGCATCGTCCAGCGTGCCCACGTTGAAGAACGCCCATTCGGGCAGATCATCGACCTGACCGTCCACGATGGCGGCAAAGCCCTTGACAGTTTCGGCCAGGGGCACATATTTGCCCGGCAGGCCGGTAAAGTTTTCGGCAACGAAGAACGGCTGGGACAGGAATTTCTGGATTTTGCGGGCGCGGGCAACGGTCAGCTTATCGTTGTCGTCCAGTTCGTCCATGCCAAGGATGGCGATAATGTCCTGCAGTTCCTGGTAGCGCTGCAAGGTAGCCTGTACCTTGCGGGCCACGCGATAATGCTCCTCGCCCACAATGTCTGCTTCCAGGATGCGGCTGGTGGAATCCAACGGATCCACGGCGGGGTAGATACCCTGTTCCACGATCTTACGGGACAGAACGGTAGTGGCGTCCAGGTGGGCAAAGGTGGTAGCCGGGGCGGGGTCGGTCAGGTCGTCGGCAGGCACATAAACGGCCTGAACCGAGGTGATGGACCCATCACGGGTGGAAGTGATACGCTCCTGCAGGGCACCCAGCTCGTTGGCCAGCGTGGGCTGGTAACCAACGGCGGAGGGCATACGGCCCATCAGGGCGGAAACTTCGGAGCCGGCCTGCACAAAACGGAAGATGTTGTCAATAAACAGCAGCACGTCCTTGTGGCTTTCCTCGCGGAAGTATTCTGCCATGGTCAGGCCGGTTTCGGCAACGCGCATACGGGCTCCCGGCGGTTCGTTCATCTGGCCGAAGATCAGGGCGGTCTTGTTCAGAACGCCGGAAGCGTTCATTTCGCCCCAAAGGTCACAGCCCTCACGGCTGCGCTCGCCAACGCCGGTAAAGATGGAGTAGCCGCCGTGCTCGGTGGCTACGTTGTGGATCAGCTCCTGGATCAGCACGGTTTTGCCAACACCGGCGCCGCCAAACAGGCCGATCTTGCCGCCCTTGGCATACGGTGCCAGCAGGTCAATGACCTTGATGCCGGTTTCCAGAATTTCGGTTGCAGGTTTCTGGTCCTCAAAGCCGGGGGCCTTGCGATGGATGGGCCAGGTGG
>ERZ780151.1982-NODE-1982-length-12922-cov-10.477578_pt1 | contig 12922 bp, 14 predicted proteins | sample MGYA00510983_ERZ780151 | MGnify/ENA primary metagenome ERZ780151 (study PRJEB29588, sample SAMEA2144623) | human gut metagenome | biome: human gut; feature: human-associated habitat; material: faeces | place: Denmark | collected 2008/2010 ... | reverse complement strand
GAAAGCAAATATGTATTCAATGATTGAGGCAGACTATCTTATGGAAAACAATATGGAGAGCAGGAATACATACTGTGGAAGAAGCAACAGAATAGGTTTCTTGCCTTTATTCAAGAATGACATACCAGGGTTTTCGTTGGAAGAGCGGACGGTTCCTGAATATTGGTGGTGTGATGATGTTGACAAAGATCCATGGATTTGGAGAACTGTAATTGCAAGAGGCAAAGATATAGTATATGGCAAATTTTTTGACAAGAAAGCCGGATTTATTTTAAAGAAATGGCTTCCTGTATTTGCTAATTATCGTAGGGATGGTTATGATTTTGATGCTTTGTATGAAGATGGAAAAGCACCTCATAAGCATAAGAAAATCATGGATAACTTTATGGAAGAAAAAGCTGATGCAGAAATGCTTTCTAACGAACTCAAAATAAAAGCTGGGTTCGGAAAAGATGGAGAAAAAGGTTTTGATGGAGCAATTATCAATCTTTGTATGCAGACATACCTGTGCAACTGTGATTTTAGGAAGCGTAAGAATAAAAAAGGCATAGAGTATGGATGGGATGTGGCGGTTTATTCATCTGTAGAGCATATATATGGATATGATTATGTGACAAGCTGTTATAAAGAGGAACCGACAGAATCATGGAACAGGATTGTGGAATATATGCATGAGACATATCCGATAACAACTGATAAGCAGATTAGAAAGCTGTTACGATAGGAGAGCATATAAAATGATTAGCTGCATTAAAGTGCTATAAATTATATGAAATCGTGTAAGGAATGTATTCGTGGATCGTTTTGGTAAGGATATTCGATTTTCAAAAACTGGAGATCAGAAATATCCATATCGAACCACTGTTGAGGTGTGTATGAGTGATAAGTTTCTGGCATGGATTATTGCGCTGGGGGATGAGGTGAAAATAATTGAGCCTGATAGTGTCGTAGAGCAGATGAGAAGCAACCTTATAGAACTTCTAAAATTATATGATGAAAAGGATATGCGTAAATTCAGTTAGGTGCTAGGACTTTCTAGCACCTAAAAATTTATACTGTTTGTAGTATCAATGATGTGCGAAAAAAATATAAAACTATCTGTAAAAGGATAGTAAAGTAGTCACAGTATTTTTGTCATTGATATAAAATTTTATATATTGAAAGGAAAAATGCCTATGAACCAGACAGTGATTAACAATTTGTATAGATTGCTAAAAAGAGAAGATTTGACTCCTCACGCATTTGCGATAAAATATAGTATGAATGTTCGTACTGTAACTAATATTTTTCAAGGTAAATGTAATCCCAGAACAGACACTTTAGAACAGATTGCGGAATGCTTTAATACTACAGTAGCAGAGTTGTATGAGGAAAAGGATAAAGAAATATCAACAGATATACAAAAACGATTTGAAAAATTCGATACATACCAGCAGGGATGTATTGTGGGATATATGGATCGGCTGGATGATGAGGCAAAATAAAAAGGCATTTACGACTTGACATAAAGCAGAGGCGAATGTAATATAATAGTAAGAGCGGATGACTAGAGCATTCGCACGCCGATGAAGCATATTGTTTGGTCAGACAGGTAGTATGCAGAGGCTTAACTGGGGGTTCGCATAGTTTCCACATTCTGAATAGGCGTTATGCTGAAATAAAATATGCACATTAGCCTCACTGTTTATGCAGTGAGGTTTTTGTAATTGTAGGCTATTATAGCGGAGGAAAAAGATTTGAGTGATATACTTTATGATGCTGCAAAGAATTACAGCAGTTTGCTTGATAAAGGCTATCACATTGTTTTGGGTAGAAAAGGAAGAATTTATGAAATTAATTTGAGATTTGATATGGAAGATTTTTTTCATTTGGCAGGGTTACAGCATTTGAAAGATGTTACATTTCCTTCACAGAATAGAGAGCGTATATTCAAAGAGATAATATCTGGAAATATAACAATAGATATGATAAAAGACTCTGAATTTTACGAGGAATGTGATGTGGAAACTAGGTTCACTAATTTATACCGATTAGAAACAATGTTGGATAGTAGCAGGGTTCTTTTTTATATAAATCATAATGCATACAAAAAATACACAAGAATTGTAGCAGATTATTTGTGTCGTTTTATTGATCTGGCTGATGAATATTATTTTTTTATGATAGAATCTAAATATCCAAAGATTGAAAATGAATACGGTGGATGTTCTTTTTTCAAAAAAGATAAGACGGATTACTGTGTTGGTACAGCAGAAACGAAAATTCTTTTGAATGAAAAGATAACATGCATAGGAACAGAAAATGAAGTTATAACAGAATTGTACCGAAATCCGAATTATAAAGCGGATGAAGAATGATTGTGTTGTATGGATGTAAAAGTGATTCAATCCGTAATGGGGCATAAGGATATTCAAACTACTTTGGATATATATGCAGAAGTTTCGGAGAAAAAGAAGTTAGATGTTTTTGAGCAGTTGAATGAGGAAGATATACTTTAGGAAGAGTCCTTTAGTCTATCAACTTTATATTTGTTGCAAATGAATAAAAATGTTGCTATTTTGTTGCAACTAAAAGACTAAATATGCTACTATATGCATGTAACTGTTGTTGTTAAATGTGAGTTATGTTATTTGTTTCTGTTTGATTCATGTTGGTGCATACAAAGTTATTGTAATCCCGACGATGAAGTCTATTGATAAGTAAAATGCCGAAAATAGGGCATTTTCAAGCGATTTAGGCGGCTGATATTTGTATTTTACGACAGAGTTACGACAAATGGTGAGTCATGATATAGTAAAAAAAATTTCTGACTTTAAAAAACAGGTTGATTATTTCAAAGATACTGTATCTACTAAAGTTAGAAGTAAATGTTTGCCGCTTGCTGATGGTGCGGGATATAAATAATTCAGTTCGTAAATGAAGCCACTTGCTATACAGGTGGGATAAAAATAGTATAGTTTGTAAATGTTCCCCATCAGTGAATGCTGATGGGGAATTTTATCACAGAGGAAAGATTGTTTATGGAGATACGACAGGGATATTCTTACCATATCAAGGATGAATTTTTTGACTTGGTTCAGGATAAATATTTGATGAGCAATAAGGAACAAGGAAATTATCGACCACATTACTATGCGATTTAGGATAAAAAGAATCCAAAAATATATTGGATGATACCGATTAGTTCACAAGCAGATAAGTATAAGGGAATCATTGAGAAGAAAAAGAAAAGATATGGTAAATGCAATACAATTGTAATTGGCTTATTTGCAGGAAAAGAAAATGCGTTTCTGATACAGAATGCGTTTCCTGTTATTGAAAAATATTTTGACCATATACATACGATTCAGGAACAGCCAGTAACAATACATAAAAAGCTGGATAAGCTACTTGTTGAAAATCTGAATGATGAAATAACGTGAATGAAAAATATAGTGAGTGGGTATTTGGTAAATTTGATTCTTAAATGCCAGTATTTCTGAATGCAGCAAATTTTTATTATAAAACATTACTTTACAAGAAGAATAAAAGAGTATATAATTCTTTTGTAAAATATTTAATAAAAGAGGATAAGAAAACGGAAAATAAAGATAAAAAAAATATAACAAGAAAAAAGATAATTAATTATGTGCTGAACAATCATGTTACATCCAAGGCAGAAATCGCAAAAGAGTTAAACTTGAGTATGCCGACTGTATTAGCAAATGTGAATGACTTGTTAGAAAAAGGAGTGTTGGAAGAAACTGGGGAATATGCTTCAACCGGTGGAAGGAAGGCAAAAAGTATAGGGATTAATAAGTCATATTGTCATGCAATGGGAATTTTGATTACAGCGAATCATATAGAAATGGTATTAGTAAATCTTGGAGATGAGATTATAAAAAAAGATCGCATCCGCTTAAAATTTACGGCAGAATTATCCTATTGTACAGAGGTGGCACAAAAGGTCAAAACTTTTCTTGAAGGCGAATTAGCGAAGGATACGCTGCTTGGGATTGGAGTGGCGATTCCGGGAATTATTGATCAGAAAGAACGGATCGTTTTAAAATCCCATGCTTTAGGTATAGAGAATTATAGTCTGCGCTTTTTAGAACAGGCTCTGGAACTTCCGGTATATTTTGAAAACGATGCTAATGCTGCAATGCTTGCAGAAAAAAAACAAAAGTATCCAAATGCGATATATCTGTCTTTGAACCACACCTTAGGAGGTGCATTCTGCATAGATGGAAAGCTGTTTCGAGGGCAGAACCAGAAAGCAGGGGAGTTTGGTCACATGATACTCGTTCCCGGTGGAAGAAAGTGTTATTGTGGTAAATCAGGATGTGCAGATGCATATTGTGCTGCAAGTGTACTGACACAAGATAACAGGCAGTCGCTGGATGCATTTATGGAAAAAATTGAAAGTGGTGATGAAAAAATTTTGCAGACATGGAATGAGTATCTGGATCATCTTGCTGTTTTGATATCAAATCTGCGGATGGCATATGATATGGATATCATACTAGGAGGTGATGTGGGAGGTGTATTATCAGATTATATGATACCTCTGGGAGAAAAAGTGATGGCATATAATGGCTTTGAGCATGATGTTTCATACTTGAAAAATTGTTCGTATAAGAAAGAAGCGTCAGCTGTTGGAGCAGCGAAATACTTTTTTACAAAACATATGGGTGAATTGTAAATTTTTTGATCCTCATATCATATTATAGTAAAAAACGGAAAGAAAACAGTAACTACGGTTTCCTTTCCGTTTTTTTTGCATGTTAATTGTGAAAAATACACAAAAAATAGATTTTGAAATTATGAAATATATAGAAAAATGAAAAAACATATTGACAAATTGTGTTTACAAGGTAATAATGTAATTACTTTAATAAAACAATTTATAAAACATAAAATAAAACAACATAAAAAAGGAGGAAACAATTATGTTACAGCAGGTAATGACAAATCCAGGAGAAATTATTTTCAGAGAGGTTCCGGTTCCGGAGGTAAAGGAAAATCAGGTTTTGGTAAAGATTATGAATATTGGTATTTGTGGATCAGATATTCATGTTTATCATGGAAAACATCCGTTTACAAAATATCCGGTAACACAAGGACATGAGGTTTCAGGTGAGATTACAGAACTTGGAAAAAATGTCACAGAGTTTCATGTGGGACAGAAGGTGACGATAGAGCCTCAGGTATATTGTGGACATTGCTATCCATGTCGTCATGGAAAGTATAATCTCTGTGAGGAATTAAAAGTAATGGGATTTCAGACAACAGGAACAGCATCTGAGTATTTTGCAGTGGATGCATCTAAAGTAACACCTATTCCAAAAGAAATGTCCTATGAAGAAGGAGCTATGATCGAACCTCTTGCTGTGGCAGTTCATGGTGTAAAACAGATGGGCGATGTGGCTGGCATGAATATTGCAGTCCTTGGAGCAGGACCGATTGGAAATCTCGTGGCACAGACAGCAATTGGAATGGGGGCAGCGAAAGTGATGATCACAGATATTAGTGATCTTAGACTGGCAAAGGCAAAAGAATGTGGAATTGATGTGTGTGTGAATACCAAAAATAAAGACTTCGGTGAGGCAATGATCGAAGCATTTGGACCGGATAAGGCAGATGTGATCTACGACTGTGCCGGAAACAATATCACAATGGGACAGGCAATTAAATATGCAAGAAAAGGAAGCACGATCGTACTGGTGGCTGTTTTTGCAGGAATGGCAGAAGTAGATCTTGCAGTGGCAAATGATCACGAACTTGACATTAAAAGCACGATGATGTACCGCCATGATGATTACATAGATGGAATCAGACTGGTGAATGAGGGAAAAGTTCATTTGAAACCGCTCATCTCAAAGACATTTGCTTTTAAAGATTATCTGAAGGCATACCAGTATATTGATGATAACCGCGAGACAACGATGAAAGTAATTATCAACGTCAATGAAAAGTAAGGAGTTCGTATGGAAAATAAATATGGAATTGTCGGAGTAGCCCATGTCGGGCTCCCGACAAACGATTTACAGAAAACAGTTGAGTTTTATAAGAGTCTTGGATTCGAAGTAATTATGCAGACATATAATGAAAAAGCAGGGGAAAAAGTGGCATTTTTACAGATAAAAAATTACTGTATAGAAACTTTTGAAAATGGGCAGGCGGCAATGTCAGACGGTGCATACCAACATGTAGCACTTGATGTGGAAGACATTGAAAGTATGTATCAGAAAATCTGCAATGAAAAATATATAGTTATTACAGACGGAATCGAAGAACTGCCATTTTGGGAAAAGGGTGTGAAGTTTTTTATGATTAAGGGACCAAATGAGGAAAGAATAGAGTTTTGTCAGAAACTCTGATAAAAATAGGAGGGACATATGAGTAGCGAAAACAAAAATGGAAAAGTACCGCTGATCAGTAAGATTGCATATGGGTTTGGTGATGTTGGATGTAATTTCAGCTGGATGTTTGTCAGTAATTTTCTGATGATATTTTATACAGACGTGTTCGGAATCAGTATGGCGGCTGTGTCAGCACTTATGCTTTTTTCAAGATTCTGGGATGCAATCAATGATCCAATTGTCGGGGGACTTACGGATAAAACAAAATCGAAATGGGGACGGTACCGTCCATGGCTGTTAGTAGCGGCACCAATTACAGCAATCCTTCTTGTTATGACATTCTGGGCAAGGCCCGACTGGCCACAGAATGGAAAAATCATTTATATGGTAATTACGTATTGTCTGCTGGTTTTGGGGTATACCTGTGTGAATATTCCATATGGAACCTTGTGTGGTGCTATGACACAGGATATTGATGAACGTGCAAAAATAAATACATCCCGTTCGGTTGCAGCTATGATTGCAATTGGTGTGTTAAATATTATCACAGTTCCACTGCTCAGCAAATTCGGCAGTCACAGTGCAAAGACAGGATATCTGACGGTTGCGGTCATATATGGATGTATTTTTGCAGCCTGTCATTTCTTCTGCTTTGCGAAGACGAAAGAGGCAGTGATTACTCCGGAAAAAGAAAAAATTTCTGTAAAGATACAGTTGAAAGCAGTTATGCAGAACAGACCATATCTTCTTGCATTGGCAGGACAGATATTATTTGGATTTACATTATATGGTAGAAACGCAGATATTCTGTATTATTTTACATATGTGGAAGGGAATGCCTCCTACTACACAACTTATTCGATGTGCATCATTATTCCTTCTATCATAGGGGCAGCCTGTTTTCAGCCATTATTCCGCAAGTTGAATAACAAAGGAAGAACAGCATCTCTCTTTGCTTTATTTACAGGAATTTCCATGTTGTCTATGTTTTTCTTTAATGCCAAAGAAGCACCGGCTATTTTTTATGCATTATCCGGTCTTACACAGTTCTTTTTCTCTGGATTTAATACCGCAATCTATGCAATTATTCCAGACTGTGTGGAATATGGGGAGTGGAAAACCGGACTTAGAAATGACGGTTTTCAGTATGCATTTATTTCACTTGGAAATAAAATCGGAATGGCAGTTGGAACAGCACTTTTAGCAGGATTACTTGGAAAATATGGTTATATTGCAAATCAGACACAAAATGCAACTGTACTTTCAATTATGAAACATGCATTTACGACGATTCCAGGTGCACTTTGGATTGTGACTGCGGTTGTATTATTTTTCTACCGGTTAAATAAAAAACGTTATAACGAGATTGTGGAGGAACTGAAAAATGGAAGAAAAAGTTGATATCGTGGCATTGGGAGAATTGCTGATTGATTTTACGGAAGCAGGACACAGTCAGGATGGGAGAAAATTGTTCGAACAGAATCCCGGCGGTGCTCCGGCAAATCTTCTAACCGTTGCAAGCCACTTTGGGTATCGCACATCTTTTATTGGAAAAGTTGGAAACGATATGCATGGTAAATTTTTAAAGAAGACATTGCAAAAGGAAGGAATCAATACAGATGCTATTGTTGAAGACCCGGGTTATTTTACAACGTTGGCATTTGTGGAAATCGGTGAAAATGGAGAACGGAATTTTTCTTTTGCAAGAAAACCGGGTGCAGATACACAGTTAAAAAAAGAAGAACTGGATCAGACATTAATTTCCGGATGTAGAATTTTTCATTTTGGATCATTATCGCTGACAGACGAGCCGGCAGAAAGCGCAACGATCGAAGCAGTAAAAATGGCAAAAGCAGCGGGTGTACTTATTTCATATGATCCAAATTACCGCCCGTCTCTTTGGAAGAGCAAAGAGTATGCAGTGAAAAAAATGAAGTCTGTTGTAGAACTGGTAGATGTCATGAAAGTATCGGATGAAGAGAGTATTCTCCTGACAGGGGCTAAAAGTTATGAGCAGGCTGCAGAAGAAATTCTTGCTATGGGACCAAAGCTGGTTGCCATTACATTGGGAGAACATGGCGTTCTTATGGCAACAAAAAGCAGAAAAGAAATCATAAAAGCGTTTAAGACCAATGCAGTTGATACGACCGGAGCGGGGGATTCTTTCTGGGGAGGCGTATTATGCAGTATTCTTTCTATAAATAAGCCCGTAGAAAAGATGGAATGGGAAGAAATCAGAAAGTGTGCTGTTTTGGGAAATGCAGTTGCAGGATTGTGTGTGCAAAAGCGAGGTGGAATACCTGCGATTCCGACGAAAGAGGCAGTGTTTGAATTTATGCAGAGAGCTTACAAATCAAAATAGCAAAATTGATGATTCCGGCTTGACTTAATTTAACATCTCAAATATAATAATTGCATACATCAGAAAACGTTCACTCTTCACCGGATGAGTGGTTAAAGCGTCTGGGAGCAAATCGTAGGTGCAGTAATTTACACTGTAAGATTTGTTTCCGGGCGCTTATTTATTTTGGAGGATAGATGCAATATGAATAAGAAAAAAGAATTATTGGTACAGATTATGTGGGAGCTTGCGGGAAGCATCTTTTATGCAATAGGTATATATAACTTCGCCCTGCAGGCAGAGTTTCCTATGACAGGTTTTTCGGGTATTTCGATTATTTTATACCGGCTGTTTAATATTTCCATTGGTTTATCAACGGTTCTGCTTAATATTCCGGTTGCGATACTATGCTGCAAATTATTGGGCAGGAAATTTTTTGTCAGCTCAATACGATGCATGCTTTTGTCTTCTTTTATTGTTGACTATGTTGCGCCGTTATTTCCGGTGTATCAGGGCGACAGACTGCTTGCGGCATTGTGCACAGGTGTATTTTGCGGAATAGGCTATGCCATGATTTATACAAGAAATTCTTCAACAGGAGGAGCTGATTTTATCATCATGGCTGTAAAAGCATTGCGGCCTCATTTATCGATGGGCAACATCTCTTTTCTTACTGATGTCGGAATTATTCTGGTTGGAGGACTTTTGTTTCGGGATATTGACGGAATGATTTACGGTATGATAGTGAATATACTGTCTGCGGTTGTTATTGATAAAATGATATATGGCATGAATTCAGGCAAAGTAGCCTTTATCGTCACAAAAAATGGAAAGAGAATATGTGATGTAATTGATGAATGCAGTCAGCGCGGAAGCACTATTCTTAAGGCACAGGGAGGATATAAGCAGGACGATATTCAGGTAGTAATGTGTGCATGCAACAGTAAGGAAATGTACCAGGTGCGTAAATCCGTAAAAGATGCAGACCCAGACTCTTTTATTGTGGTTGTTGAGTCTCATGAGGTGCACGGAGAGGGCTTTAAAATGACAAATATTGGAGAAGCAGAGAACTGAAATATACCTGAAACAAATATAGTGTGAAGATTGTATATTAGCTTGAAAAAAGCTATACTAATATAATGATGTAGCGGTTTTATGACTGAAATTATATATTTGGGAGGTAATTACATGTTAGAAAACTGGATTAAACCACAAATTCCGGAGGAGGAAGAGCTGGATGAGCGCCTGCATGCAGCGCGCTCTAAGCTGTCTGTGCTTCAGATGCAGATTAAGGAGCATGGACTGCCTGTACTTGTGCTGTTTGAGGGCTGGGGTACTGCAGGAAAGGGCAGTGTGCTCGGTAAGGTAATCAAGAATATTGATCCGCGATTTTTCAAGGTCGCAACCATGGACGAGCCGACAGAGGAGGAAAGACGCAAGCCTTTTTTATATCGGTATTTTGTAAAGATTCCGGCAAACGGGAAGCTTGAGTTTCTTGATTCGGGCTGGATGGAAGAGGTAGTAAAGGATGTACTGCACGACAAGATAGGAGAGAAGGAGTACAAGAAGAAAATTGAAAGCGTGAAGCGCTTCGAGCGACAGCTGACTGACAATGGTTATCTTGTTATGAAATTTTTCTTCCAAATCAGCCGGAAGGAACAAAAAAAGCGTATTGAGGTATTAAAGGAGAATAAGGATACCAGATGGCGTGTCAGTGGAGATGAAGACTGGCAGAATAAGCATTATGACAAGTGTATGCATGTGTTTGACAGATATCTGAATGATACAAATTCGCCTGCAGATCCTTGGTATATAGTTGATGCAAAGAATAGAAAATGGGCTGAGCTTCAGGTGCTGGAGACGCTGGTTAGCGGAATAGAGACAGCACTTAAAAACAGTAATCTTGCTGTGCCGCTGTTACAGAATGTGTTCCCTCTTGAGAAGATTCCAAAGCTTTCTGAGATATCACTTGATAAGGAACTATCTGAGGAAGAATACAAAAAGGAGCTCAAAAATCTGCAGTCTAAGCTTAGCGAGCTGCATAACAGGCTATACAGGCGAAAGATTCCTGTTGTCATAGCATATGAGGGCTGGGATGCAGCAGGAAAGGGTGGAAATATAAAGAGAATCACAGAGGCGCTGGATCCGAGAGGCTTTGAGGTGCATCCGATTGCAAGTCCACTGCCAAACGAGAAAGCCAGACACTATCTGTGGAGATTTTGGAATCGTCTTCCTAAGACCGGGCATATAGCTATTTTTGACAGGACATGGTATGGCAGGGTTATGGTAGAAAGACTAGAGGGCTTTTGCAGCGAGAATGAATGGCAGCGTGCCTACAATGAGATTAATGAATTTGAAAAGGAGCTGTCAGACTGGGGTGCTGTCATCATAAAGTTCTGGGTGCAGATTGATAAGGATACACAGCTGGCTCGATTTGAGGAACGCCAGAATACTCCGGAAAAGCAATGGAAGATTACCGATGAGGACTGGAGAAACAGAGAAAAATGGGATCTGTATGAGACTGCTGTAAATGAGATGCTAAAGAAAACCAATACCACTTACGCACCATGGCATGTGCTTGAGTCAAACGACAAGAAATATGCGAGAATCAAGGCTCTTAAGATTGTGATTGATGCGATTGAAGCTGCTTTGGATAATAAAACAAATAAAAAGTAAAAACAGATGTATATAAACAGAGATATGTAAAAAAGAAGCCGGAATAAATCCGGCTTCTTTTAAAGTGTTGGTAAATTAATTTGGGTACAAAAAATGCGCCTCCAGGGGCTCGAACCCTGCACACCCTGATTAAGAGTCAGGTGCTCTACCAAATGAGCTAGAAGCGCAAACATCTGTGTGAATATCTGTGTCACACGGACAAATGATATTATACACAGGGTTTTACAAAAATGCAAGTACTTTTTTTGAAAAATTTAAAAAATTATAAAAAAGACTTTAAAACGCTAAGTACTCCGTTTTCCCAGTAAGGCGCACAGGTGTGTTTTGCGGCTGCGATAACTTCCTGGCGGGCATTTGACACGGCGTAGCTTATACCGGCATTTTGAAGCATCTCAATATCATTCAGATTGTCACCGAAACAGCATACCTCGTCAGGAAGCAGGTCGAATCTGTCTATGAGGTATGAGAGTGCAGTCCATTTGCTGACACCCTTTGCGTTGCAGTCTACCCATTCCTTGCCGGCGGCTGCCATGTGAGCTTTTTTATTCCATGCCGGAATGAAAACCGGTGTACACAGCTCTTCGCATTTGTCGGGATGAAAGACAGTGAATTTGATGATGTCATTTCGGTCAAGCCTTGTGATGTCATCAACCTCACGCATCTCAAAGCCGTATGAATCACGAAGCAGGTGAAAGACTGGGCTGCCACCATCCTCTGCAAAGCAGAAATCAGGAGTAGCAGCAAAGTAATCGCATGCAGGCAGCTCATCGCGGACCATCCGGCACATGCCCTTCCATATATCCTCGTCCATAGGATAGGTTTTTAGGATTTCCTTTGGAGTGCGCACGACTGTTCCTCCGTCTGTTATATACAAAAGCTTGTGCTTTATCGGAGCAAACAGCTTAAATTCGCTTGAAAACTGTCTGCCGGAACAGACTACAAATATTATTCCTTTGTCTATGAGCCTGTCGATGACAGACATGTACTCAGGATCTATGAGCAGTGAGCCGTCCTTTACAAGTGTTCCGTCTATATCTGTTGCTATTAGTTTTATCATTATTTATCTCCCCGAGCGTATATCTTTTGAATATTCAACTATATCATTATAAGAAATTATAATCTCATATGCAAGGGACTTATAGTGTATTTATTACTGTTTGTGAAAGAAAAAACCAGAATATATTGAAAGTTTCCTGCTCATATTGTATCATAGTAATACTGGCTTCATCTTCAATGCGTTGAAGCAATGAAAACTAAGGGGACGATATTTACTATGATAGTAGCACTTATTGAAAAAGTTTATTCTTTCTTGTGGGGAGATCTGATACACATTCCACTGCCCGGCGGTGGGAGCGTGGGAATCTCACTGCTCATAATTCTTTTGATTCCGACAGGAATTTATTTCACTGTAAGGACAAGACTTTTACCAATCAGAATGTTTCCGGACATGATAAAGGCGCTGACAGGTAAAAAGGAAAATAAGGACAGCCTGTCCACGTTCCAGACACTCATTGTCTCTACGGCGACGAGAGTGGGCATGGGTAATCTGGTTGGTGTTGTGGCT
>ERZ780151.1977-NODE-1977-length-12975-cov-3.148065_pt1 | contig 12975 bp, 10 predicted proteins | sample MGYA00510983_ERZ780151 | MGnify/ENA primary metagenome ERZ780151 (study PRJEB29588, sample SAMEA2144623) | human gut metagenome | biome: human gut; feature: human-associated habitat; material: faeces | place: Denmark | collected 2008/2010 ... | reverse complement strand
CGATGCGTCGTCGGCAGCATCTATCATGCGAATGTGGTCTAGATAAGGTGACAAAGGCTTATAGGCTGTGGCCTCTTTGCAACTGCCCACAAGGGTTACATCTGCTATGCCGGCCTCCATGATGAGCTGTACGGCGCGCAAGGTGTTCTCGTTAGCCGCGTTTACCACCGCCACACGCTTTTTGTAACGCTGCTTGGCCAGTAATTGGCGTAGCTCGTTAAAATGATTCATGTTATTCATAGTAGTTGTATGTTTAAGTGTTTTATATGCTCAAAGGTAGGTATTAATTTTGAATGCGCAAAAGAAAACGCACATTTTTTCGTTTCACAACCTTACTGTTGCCAGTCGTTGAGGCTGCACCGCCTTTCTACTTTGGCTTTGGTGGCCTTGGGAAGGAATGTAAAGAAGTTGATGTTTGTTATTCTTTCCACCTCATCAACGCTGTTGATGTAGTCGCCCATGGGCCTGTTGCCATCGGCATTGCGGTATATAAAGCCTATGGCTGCCGTGTCTGGCGACGTGCGGAGCACTACCTTGAAGAAGGCTTCGGGCACCGTAACGCCGTTGCCAATATGGCTGTGCGCGCTTCTGTAGAGTATAGGGCCGCACACAATGTATAGCTTTCCGTAGATGTTGGCCCATTTGCGGCACTTCTGCTCAAGCTCGTTCCAGTCGCCGGCGTTGAGACTGTGTGTTTGCGGACAGATGTTTGTCATCAGGAAACTTTGTTGTTGGGCCGTTTCACTCCATTTATTGTCGCCCGAAGGGCACATGTGGCCGCGGTCGTAGCCCGAACGCACATAGTCGTAAGTGGTTGGCGAGTTGGCTACTTCGTCGTCTTCGTGAAACGGTATGCCGTTTCTTTTGTACGGCCCGGAGGTGTGTTGTGCCGTAAGACACCATCCCACCCAGTCTGGTATCTTGTTGGCTGTGTTGAAAGCACAGGTGTATGCCAGTCGGTAGAGCATCTGCTGGTGGGCTGTATTGCCCGAACAGGCTATGCCATCTAAGTCTGGCGACTCGTTGTCGGTGGATGATGCGTCGGCTGCTTCGCCCTCTTCTGTAGAGGTTGAGACCTGCTCTTGCCCCAAAGAAGGGGTAGTGCCGGTGACTTGTGATGTTTCTACGGGCTCTTGTGAGCGCGACTGGTTGTTGCCTTTAAGGAAATAGGCAGCAACGAAAAGACATACAACGAGAAGCAGTGTAGAGTAAGAATTCTTTTTCATAATATATAAAATGGTTGTCTGTCCGGTCGTTAAGCAGGGCTCAGGTTATTCTTCTGATGCCGACGGAATGCCCCCGTTGGGGTTCATCTGCTTGCGTATCTGTATAGGAGGGAGCTGCAATCTTTGCTTCACATATCTGCTGAAGTAAGACAGCGACTTGAAGTTGAGGTTCTCGCAGATATCGGCTACAGACAACGACTCGTCTGCCAGTTGGCGCGAAATCTCTTCTGTCGTGAAGCGATCTATCCAGTAAGAGGCCGGATGACCGCTTGCTTTGAGGCACACTTCAGACAGATACTTGGGCGTTATGCATAATATGTTGGCATAATAGCTCACTTCACGGTTGGTCATGAAGTTTCTTTCTTCGAGCAGATGTATGAAGTTACGGAACAAACGCATGCTTTGTGGTGCGTTGCTCAGCTTTCTTTCGCGCTTTTGGGAGTGCAGATTCATGATGTCGTATACCAACTGATGAACAGAATCGGCCAGTACCTCATGATAGAAAGTGTGCCCTGTTTGCTCGTAACGATATTTGATGGTCTTGACGACAGAGAGGCAGAAAGAAAGCTCCTCGCTTGTTATGGGCAGCACAGGATTTTCTAGAAACGACAGCATACAGGTGGTGTGATAGTCTATCTTGGGCATGTGCAGCTGCATGTAATGGTCGGATATGAACAAGCCTACAATCTTGAAATCGGCTGAAGGCCTGATGTTCCAAGGTATATCACCACTGGGAATGATGATAACGCTGGGCGCTGTGGCGCTGAAGCCATTGGCTCCGATTCTGAAAGAAAATGATCCTGATTGAACAAAGATGTGCAGAACATAGTTGTGCAACTTTCTTTCGGTTGCCATGCTTATGTCGTTTGTGAAGACAAAATCATCTTGTCGGGTTATCTCTTCTGCAATGTTGACGTTCATAATACAAATCTTTATAGTGCAAAGATAGCTATTTTTCTTGATAATGCAAGTGCCTTGCAGAGATAGTTTGACTTATTGTCATGAATAAACATTTGTTTAGGAATGCCTTAGAGACAAAAGAACGGGAGCATAGAAAAGCGAAGATGGCCGGGAAGTAGGGAAGTTACTGTTGACTGCCCAGGCTCTTTTGCTGACAAAAAAATCTCTCTCGGTATAAGGGATGTGTTTCTTATGCCGAGAGAGAGTCTTAATACTTCAGAGCAATTTGTTGATGCTTAGCTTCGAGATATATCAGAAAAGGCTTATAGTTTGTTGCCTTCTTTGGGGAAAACCACTACCGGATGATAGTGCTTTGCCTCTTCGAAATCCATTAAAGCATAGGCTATGATGATGACGGTGTCACCTACCTGCGCCTTGCGGGCGGCTGCTCCGTTCAGGCAAATGCAGCCCGAGCCCCGCTTGCCTTTTATAATATAGGTTTCGAAACGCTCTCCATTGTTGTTGTTGACTATCTGAACCTTTTCGCCGGCAATAAGCTCGGCAGCGTCCATCAAGTCTTCGTCAATGGTGATACTGCCCATATAATTAAGGTTAGCCTCGGTAACCTTCACGCAATGCAACTTGCTTTTTAGTACTTCTATTTGCATAACACAGAAAGAATATTACTCTTTATACTTAATATGATCTATGAGTCGGATAGGAGTCTTGCCACAGTAGACGGTTATGCAGCCTACTATGTAGTTGCTGTCAGCCCAGTCGTTCACATCCAATAGGGTGTTGCCGTCGACAATCTCAAAGTATTCTACTTCCAAACCGTCAATGGCATTGATGTCGTTAACCACCTTGTCGTGGGTCTCTTTTACCGTGTGCGTCTTAGCGAAGTCTACACTCTCTTTGAGAGCTTTGTATATATTGGGAGCTATGGCGCGCTCTTCGGGTGTCAGAAGTGAGTTGCGCGAGCTCATGGCCAAGCCGTCCTTCTCGCGTACGATAGGACATTCAACAATCTGAACAGGCACGTTGATGTACTTCACCAAACGCTTTACTACTGCTATCTGCTGCCAGTCCTTCTCTCCGAAGTATGCTCTGTCGGGGCGAACGATATAGAACAGTCGGCTGACAACTTGGCAAACGCCGTTGAAATGGCCCGGACGCTTTGCGCCTTCCATAACAGTTGTCTGTGGCGGAAAATCAAAATGACGGGTGTCGGGTGTGGGATACATCTCGTTAACTGATGGCGCAAAGACAATCTGAGCGCCGCATTCCTCTGCTAATTTGCAATCTGCTTTCAGGTTTCGGGGATAACGTTCCAGGTCTGACTTGTCATTGAATTGAGTGGGATTGAGGAAAACAGACACCACGGTAACGTCGTTATCCTTCGCGCTACGTTTGATGAGAGAGCCGTGCCCCTCATGAAGCGCACCCATTGTAGGTACTAAACCAACAGTTTTGCCTTCTTTGCGGAGATCGAAAAGTTCGTTCTGAAGGTCTACAATCTTATCAAAAACTTTCATATAAATAATCCTTTCTGGCGGAAAGGCCGCCAAAACGCGTGCAAAGTAACAACTTTTTTGTTAAAAGAGGAAAGAAATATCGATATTTTTTTGTAACTTTGCATCATTAATTATAATAAGATGGGAAAGAAAGTATTATTTATTAATCAAGAAATTGCACCATACGTGCCCGATTCCGAGATGTCTCAGATGGGTAATGAGATGCCCAATAAAATGCAGGAAGCCGGATTTGAAATCAGAACCTTTATGCCCAAGTGGGGGAATATTAACGAGCGTAGGGGACAGCTGCACGAAGTGATAAGGCTTTCGGGTATGAATTTGATCATTGATGATACCGATCACCCGCTTATTATTAAGGTAGCTACACTTCCGCAAAGCCGTATACAGGTTTACTTCATAGATAATGAAGACTACTTTCAGAAGCGTACGGCGATGACAAAGGATGAAAACGGAAATGATTTTGCAGATAATGGCGAGCGGGCTATATTCTTCGCACGTGGCGTTTTGGAGACTGTCAAGAAGCTGAGATGGACTCCTGACATTATTCATTGCCAAGGATGGATGAGCGCAGTGGTTCCCTTTTACGTGAAAACAGCCTATAAAGACGAGCCGCAATTTGCCAACTCTAAGATTATAACATCGCTTTTCCATGAGCAGCCCGAATGTAATCTGGGCGCAAACTTCAAGTCTTGCCTGGAATTTCGCAGTGCTAAGAGCAAGCTGTTATCTAAGTATAAGGATACGTTTGATGCACTTGAGCTTGGAAAACTGGCCATAGACTATTCTGATGGCGTAGTTGCGATGGGTCGGGATGTGGAGCCTGAGCTGATGAAATATGTGGAAAGCGTGAAGAAGCCATTGCTTATCCATCCTGAAAGCGATAAGGTGAAAGATGGTTATTCTGCATTCTATAATGAACTAATAGATGGCTCGATGCAATAATCGGGCCATTTGGCAGTTTATTTAGAGAGTTGATAAAGTATTAGCAATTTATAGTGAAAAGAAGATTTTGTATGAACCTTATGCGCACATCAAGGTCGTTGCTGCTTTGTATGGCTGTCATGGCTGTTTCATTCATGTCATGCGATGACACGACCGATACAATAGGAACCTCTCTAATAGACAATATGGATAAGTTGTCGGTGTTTGCCGACACGTTCAATGTCGCTAGCAGGACAATCGAATCGGGCCCTGTTGTGGCACGAAATACTATCGGATATTTAGGAAAAGTGAAAGATCCGGAAACAGGAGCAACCGTCACGGCCAACTATATGGTTCAGTTTCATACCCTGGAAGGGTTTACTCTCCCGGCAGAAGACAATATCATAAGTCGTAAGGATGGTGAGATAGTAGCCGATTCTTGTGACATCAGGCTCTATTATTCTTCTTGTTATGGCGACTCTTTGGCACAGATGAAGCTGAATGTTGATGAATTAGACCATCCCGTAGAGGAGGATGCGGCTAGCTATCAGTCGGATTTCGACCCTGAGAAAAATGGCTATCTCCGTGAGAATGGCGTTAAGATTTCTCGCTCGTATACCCTCGCCGACCTTACAGAGAAAGACTCTATCAGAAACTTAAGTACTTTTCAGCCGCGCATTCGCATACGTTTGAATAAACCATATACTGACAAAAACGGTGTGACATATAACAATTATGGCACCTATCTGTTGCGTAAGTATTACGAAAACCCAGAGAATTTCCGCAATTCTTGGAAGTTGATACACAATGTTATGCCTGGTTTCTACTTCAAGATAACCAATGGCATAGGTTCAATGGCATACATCAGTACGAGTCAGATTAATATTTTCTTCAGATATAAGAATGATAGCACCACTTCGGTTGGTACCACTTCGTTTACCGGAACCGAGGAAGTGCTGCAAACAACTACGTTCTCTAACGATGGCGGACGGCTGAAGCAGTTGGCTGCTGACAACACTTGCACTTATCTGAAGACCCCCGCTGGTTTGTTTACGGAGGTTACTCTGCCTATAGACGAGATAGTAAATGGACATGAGAATGACTCCATCAACACGGCAAAGCTCACCCTTACGCGTTTGAACAACCTGTCTGCCAGTAAGTATGAGTTGCCTGCCCCAACAACATTACTCATCCTTCCGGAGGATAGCTTAAAGAGTTTCTTCGCGCAAGATAAGATAGCTGACTATCAGACTTCGTTCTTGTCGTTCTTCTCAAGCGAGTCTAATCACAACATATATCTATTCAATAACATCTCCGGACTGGTCAATGCAATGATTAAGGCCCGCAGAAATGGCGAGATAAGTGCCAACTGGAATAAGGCTGTTGTGGTTCCGGTGACTACCACATATACCACTGACGCTTATGGAACCAGTACGTTGACTACGGTAACCCATGATATGTCGATGACAAATACCCGATTGGTGGGAGGCTCAGCCAATCCTAATCAGGCTATAAAACTGTCGGTTATATACAGTAAGTTCAACTCTAAGTAAATGGCGGATAATTATCTTGAGCGTCATCGCGAGGACTACGAGGAACGAAAACAGGCATGGTTGCGGCATAAGAAGCACATGCCGAAGGTGAAAAAGAGCCTTCATCAACCAGAAGATGAGGCTCTTTAAACCTCTAACCTTTTTATAGTAGTAATGATTCTGCCATCATGTCACATTCTCAGACTATTTTGTTAGGATAACAGTGACAGCTTTTCCTTGAAGTGACAATGGCACGTCATTTGTTAATTTAACCACCGATAGAATTATAACAATACGTATTTTAAGTAGAAAGATTATTAGGAGGATATATATGATGAATCAATTCTCTCCAAAAGTTTCAGAGGTTCTTTCATTCGGAAAGGAGGAGGCAGAGCGGTTGGCAAGTACGTCTGTCGGCCCCGAACATATCTTATTGGGTATATTGAGAGAAAAAGCAGGCATTGTAAAAGACTTATTTGACCTGCTGCATCTTAACTTGCCTGAAATCAAAAGAGAACTAGAGGAAAAGATAAAAGACGCAGACAATGGCAAAATGCTGGTATCTACAGATATGCTTCTCAACGAACAGGCCAATAACATTCTTCGTTTGGCCGTGTTGGAGGCACGATTAGATCACTCGCAGATAGTTGATTTGCAGCATCTTTTATTGGCTATACTGCACGATCATGTGGATAATGGAGCCAAGCAAGTGTTGGAAAGCAACGACTTAGACTACGAAACGGCTAAGGATTATCTTCATAAAAAGGCCGGTAAATCGCAAGATGGGCTCGGATTACCCGATGAAGACGAAGAGGAAATGGATGATGATCCGATGCTACATTCGCAAGGTGGCGGGTCGCAGACGTCTGGTTCGTCGCCTTCGGCAACGCGTACGCAACGTCCGGCAGGCAAAACACCGGCACTAGATAACTTTGGTATCGACCTCACAAAGGCTGCATCAGAGGGTAAGCTAGACCCTGTTGTGGGTCGGGAACGTGAGATTATGCGCGTTATCGAAATTCTGGGACGCCGAAAGAAGAACAATCCCATCCTCATAGGCGAGCCCGGAGTGGGCAAGAGCGCCATTGTTGAAGGCTTGGCACAGCTTATTGTCAAGCACAAAACCTCGCCTGCGTTGTTCAACAAGCGTGTCATTTCACTTGATATGACATCTGTGGTGGCCGGAACAAAGTATCGCGGACAGTTTGAGGAACGCATTCGCACCCTCATTAAGGAGATAGAACAGAACCCAGACATCATCATCTTCATAGACGAGATACATACTCTCATCGGCGCAGGATCGGCTCCGGGCTCTATGGATGCCGCAAATATCCTCAAACCCGCGTTGGCTAGAGGTACCATACAGTGCATAGGTGCGACCACACTCGATGAATATCGCAACTCAATAGAGAAGGATGGAGCCCTTGAAAGACGTTTTCAGAAGGTTCTCATTGAGCCTACCACCAAGGACGAAACGTTGCAGATACTCAATAACATCAAGGAAAGATACGAGGAACATCATCATGTGAGCTACACCGACGAGGCACTTGCGGCTTGTGTCAACCTTACCGACAGATACCTCACCGACCGCTTCTTCCCCGATAAAGCCATTGATGCGCTCGACGAAGTGGGCTCGCGAGTTCATCTGCAACATGCTGAAATGCCTCCAGAGATTGTCAATATGCAGAAAGAGATTGAGGAAATCAAACTCAAAAAGCAGAAGGCTGTGCAGAACCAGAACTTTGAATTGGCTGCCAGTTACCGTGACAAGCAAACCGAATTGGAGCGCAATTTGCAGCAACTTCAGGACAGTTGGGCCAAAGGCGAGACTGGTTCGAGAGAGAAAATCTCAGAGGATGACGTGGCAGATGTGGTCTCTATGATGACCGGTGTGCCCGTGCAGCGTATGAAGCAAGCCGAAGGTTTGAGACTCAAGAATATGGCTACAGAGCTGAAGAAAGAGGTTATTGCGCAGGATTCGGCTATTGAAAAGATGGTGAAAGCTATACAACGCAACCGCGTAGGCCTTAAAGATCCCAATCATCCTATAGGTGCTTTCATGTTTCTGGGGCCAACCGGAGTAGGCAAAACCTATCTTGCCAAGAAGCTGGCAGAGTATATGTTCGGCTCAACCGATGCCTTGATACGTATAGACATGAGTGAGTATACCGAGAGCTTCAACGTTTCTCGCCTCATTGGAGCGCCTCCAGGCTACGTCGGATATGAGGAGGGCGGACAGCTCACAGAGCAAGTTAGGAGGCATCCTTACTCCATTGTTCTGCTCGATGAGATAGAAAAGGCACACGGCAATGTGTTCAATCTCTTGTTGCAAGTGCTTGACGAAGGTCGCCTTACCGATGGAAACGGCCGGCTGGTTGATTTCCGCAACACCGTCATCATCATGACGTCGAATGCCGGAACGCGCCAGCTGAAGGAGTTTGGACGTGGCGTAGGCTTCACCGCAGGCAATTTCAACGCCCTCACACAGACTGAGAAGGACAAGGAATATGCCCGCTCTATCATACAAAAGAGCCTCAGCAAGCAGTTTGCACCCGAGTTCCTGAACCGTCTGGACGAGATTATCACCTTCGACCAACTCGATCTTGAGGCTATCAAGCGCATTATAGATATTGAGCTGCGAGGACTTTTCAAGCGCGTAGAGACGCTTGGCTATCATCTCACCATCACCGACAAGGCCAAAGAGTTCGTCGCTTCCAAAGGCTATGACGTGCAGTTCGGTGCCCGTCCGCTGAAGAGAGCCATACAGAACTATATTGAAGACGGTCTGTGCGAGCTCATTCTGAGTGGTGATGTGAGTGCCGGCTCAACTATATCTATAGGCAAGCACACCAACGGCAATGCTTTGACATTTAAGCAAATATAGCCTTTTGCCTTCCTGAGAGCCCGGTTTCTTGGGTCAAAAGAATAAAATAAAACGAATGGGCAAGCTCCTTTATGAGCATTGTCCATTCGTTTTTTTATGTCACGTCTGTTGTTTCAGATTTCAGTCAGAGCTTTACAGGCTTATAAGGCAGGCCCCACACGTCAGCCACAGCCTTATAAGTAACGTCGCCTTTCACGATGTTCAGTCCCTTATACAGGCTTTCGTCTTCCTTGCAAGCCTTTTCCCAGCCTTTGTCAGCCAATGCTACGGCATACCTCAGTGTAGCGTTTGTGAGAGCCATAGTAGATGTATAAGGCACCGCACCCGGTATATTGGCTACGCAATAATGCACTATTCCGTCTACTTCATATACAGGATGAGTGTGAGAAGTGGGATGTGATGTTTCGAAACAGCCTCCCTGGTCGATGGCAACATCCACCAGCACCGTGCCTTTCTCCATTATCTTCAGCATGTCGCGTGTAATCAGGTGCGGAGTTTTATCTCCCGGCACCAGCACAGAGCCTATCACGATGTCTACGTCAGGCAGTTCTTTCACTATGTTATGCTCGCTAGAGTAGAGCGCATGTACGTTTGCGGGCAGCTCCATCTCCAGTTGTCTGAGCCTGGGCAGTGATATGTCGGCGATGATAACGTCAGCTCCCATACATGCGTGCGGCAGCCTCTCCTACGGTACCTCCGCCCAGCACGAGCACCTTTGTAGGCTTCACACCGGGCACACCGCTCACCAGTTTGCCCTTTCCGCCCTTGGTTTTTTGCAGATAGTAGGCCCCGTTGAGAGCTGCCATGCGTCCTGCCACCTCGCTCATAGGCACCAGCAATGGCAATGACCGGTCAGCCTTCTGCACGGTTTCGTAAGCCAGGCACACGGCCCCGCTCTTGATCATGGCCTCCGTGAGAGGCTTGTCACATGCAAAGTGGAAGTAAGTAAAGAGCAGTTGGTCTTTCCTTACAAGGTCATATTCCGGCTCAATAGGCTCCTTTACCTTCACAATCATGTCAGCCTGAGCATACACATCCTTGATGTCGGGAAGTATTTCAGCCCCTACCTTCACATAATCCTCGTCTTTAAAGCCGCTGTTCTCACCTGCCGTGTGTTGCACATACACGGTGTGTCCGTGCTTTTTCAACTCAGCAACGCCCGCAGGAGTCATGCCCACGCGGTTCTCATTGTCCTTGATTTCTTTTGGAATACCGATTTTCATGATGTTATTACTTATTAAGTTGTTGATATTTCGCCTCAAAGATAAGTAAAAAATAAACATCATATATACTCCCTATAGAGGATTTAACATTAATTTAATGCGGTTTTCTACTTTTGAAAACGTCCCGTTTTGTATATATAAGAAAAATATTGTATCTTTGAAGCCCAATAAATCAAATCATAAATTCATAATCAATGAACACACCTAAAGCTATCTTGTTTTTCTCAGTCTTGCTGGCTCTGCCTGCAAACGCGCAAACTCCCGGCGGAGGCATCAGCAGTAAGATGCTCAAGCAGATGGAGACCGAGTGTCAGGCCACACCCTCTTCCAAGGCATTAGCCAATGCCATAGCCACCAACTCCATCGACGACCTGGCCCAAAACTATGCCAACCAAGGCTCGATAGACACCTACTTCAGCGTAGAGACGCCCAAGCAGAGCATCCATAACCAGAAGAGTTCGGGGCGCTGCTGGCTCTTCTCCGGCCTCAATGTGCTGAGAGCCAACTTTGCCCGGGCGCACAAAGACTCGCTCAGGGTGGAATTTTCGCAGGCCTATCTCTTCTTTTACGACCAACTGGAGAAGGCCAATCTCATGTTGCAAGGCGTTATAGACAATGCCAAGGAGCCTATGGACAGTGAGCGGATGCGCTTCTTCTTTAAGTCGCCCATCAACGACGGAGGCACCTTCTGCGGCGTTGCCGACCTGTCAGAGAAGTATGGTCTTGTGCCCATGGAGGTTATGCCCGAGACCTATTCTGCCGATAACACCTCGCGCATGGCACGCCTCGTGTCTTCCAAACTGCGTGAGTATGGACTTGAACTACGCAACATGGTGCTGCAAAAGAAGCAGAAAGAGGCTATACAGGCCCGTAAAACGCAGATGCTCTCCACCATTTATCGCATGCTGACCCTCACCTTGGGCACCCCCGTCAAGCAATTCACTTACGCCTTCCATGATAAGAACGGCAAGCCCGTGGGCAATCCCAAGACCTATACTCCCCAGGAATTTTATCAAGAGTGCGTGGGCGGTAAGCTCAACGGCACCTTCATCATGGCCATGAACGATCCGCGCAGGCCTTATTACAAGACCTATGAGGTGGAGTATGACCGCCATACGTACGACGGGCATAACTGGAAATACATCAATCTGCCTATGGAAGACATCGCCAAGATGGCCATCTCGTCGCTCAAGGACAGTGCCAAGATGTATTCAAGCTATGACGTGGGCAAGCAGCTAGACCGCAAACGTGGCTATCTCGACACCCAAAACTACGACTACGCCTCACTCTTCGGCACCACCTTCCCCATGAACAAGGCCGACCGTATCACCACTTTCGACTCGGGCAGCACCCATGCCATGACGCTCACGGCCGTTGACTTGGATGCCCAAGGCAATCCCGTGAAGTGGAAAGTAGAAAACAGTTGGGGTTCCGACTACGGACAGAAAGGCTGTCTCATCATGACCAACCGGTGGTTTAATGAGTATATGTTCCGCCTGGTTGTGAACAAGAAGTACGTTCCCGAAAACATTCTGAAAGCGTCAGAGCAGAAGCCTGTGATGGTCATGCCGGAGGATCCGCTCTTTGCCGAGGATATGTAAGCACCCCTAACCAGCTTGCTTGGGCATGTCGGCATGTGGCTTTTGCCATCCGACGTGCCCGTCAGGTGGGTTTGTTATGGCCCCCTGGTCCTTGCAACTGCTCCCTAAGAGCGCTTAACAAACAACTATAAGTAAATCTATTAAAACCATCAAACATGAAACAACGCGTTTTATTATTACTCCTTTTGTTACTGGCATTGACTCAAAGCCGTGCCGAAAACTATCCTTACCGCAGCGATTACCTCTTCGTAACGGTGCCCGACCATGCCGACTGGCTCTATAAAACGGGTGAAAAAGCCATAGTAGAGGTGGAATTCTATAAGTATGGCATTCCACGCGACGGTGTTGTGAAATACTCCATAGCCAATGACATGCTGGATGCCGACCACCATGGCAGCGTGAAACTGAAGAACGGACGGGCCAAGATAGATATGGGCACACGCACCACGCCTGGCTTTCGCGATCTCAGACTGAGCGTTACTGTAGACAGCACCACCTATATGCATCATGTCAAGGTGGGCTTCTCGGTAGATAAGATACGTCCTTGGACGCAAGAACCAGCCGATTTCACCACCTTCTGGCAGAATAGCATCAGTGAGATGCGGCAGCAGCAAGACCTCAGCTACACGCAAGAGCCGGCCAAGGAATATACAACCGATAAGATAGACTGCTATCTCATCAAGCTGAAGATAGACCGCAACTACTCTCTTTATGGCTATCTGTTCTTGCCCAAGAATGCCAAGAGTGGCACTTGCCCGGCCGTTTTGTGCCCTCCCGGAGCCGGCATCAAGACCATCAAGGAGCCCCTTCGGCATAAGTATTATGCCGAGAACGGCTTCATCCGGCTTGAAACAGAAATACATGGTCTCGATCCGCGCCTGCCGCAGTCGGTGTTCAACGACGTGAGCCGCGCCTTCAACGGCAGTGGCACGGGCTATCTGGAGAGTGGAATAGACAACCGCGACCGCTATTATATGCGTCACGTCTATCTGGGACTGGTGCGCTGCCTTGATCTTCTCACCTCTCTGCCACAGTGGGATGGCAAGAACCTTGCCGTACAAGGAGGCAGTCAGGGTGGGGCACTGTCGCTTGTGGCTGCCGGCTTGGACCGCCGCGTTACGCAATGCATCGTAAACCATCCCGCACTGAGCGA
>ERZ780151.1970-NODE-1970-length-13011-cov-2.184856_pt1 | contig 13011 bp, 9 predicted proteins | sample MGYA00510983_ERZ780151 | MGnify/ENA primary metagenome ERZ780151 (study PRJEB29588, sample SAMEA2144623) | human gut metagenome | biome: human gut; feature: human-associated habitat; material: faeces | place: Denmark | collected 2008/2010 ... | reverse complement strand
TGGCAGGTTTATGAATGTAAGAAATGAAAGGCTGAACTGTTACGGAGTAGCAGTGCAAATTGTGAATATCCGTTCCACTTGTCTAAAACATGTGATTAATGATTACAGGCAGCCCCATCATCGGACTGCCTGTAAGATTTGCAACAAGGCAGATATTCGTGGTACGCTCTGCTGTCTGCTACTGTAAAATTTCATAATCCATGCACATCCTTACCGCCGTGTACGGTCTTACATAAGTGTCTGCCACGGCAACATGAGCCGGATGCTTCTGATAACCTTTAAGCGACTCCTCACTGTCAAGCTCACAATCGAGCATAACATCAGCATTTGACGAGCCAAGTCCGTCAATTACAACATTAACCTTTAAAAGTCCCGGTACTTTTCCCACAAGCGACTCAAGATTTTCTTTAATTCCCTTTTTTACACTCTCTTTATCCTCAATATCCTCTTTTAACTGCCACAAAATAATATGTTTTACCATTGTATGCTCCTTTCTTATCCAAATAATTTTTAGGCGTTTGCGAAATTATCATAACCTGCGATTAAATTGTGCAATTAACACAACATATAATTAGTTTCGCAAACACCTGCTAAATAATATGTTTAGTTCCATCTGTTGCACTTATCTCCACTCTTGCATCTCCCGGATAAAACTTAATGGTTCTGCCAACCATTCCCCCGGTCATCTGTGCAACAACCGGTATCCCCATTTCTGAAAGTATCCTCTTTGATTGTATAACATTCTGGGTTCCTATGTCCATATTTTTATTCGAAAAATCAAAACTAAACATATTGGCACCACCAATAATTTTTACTTTTAAATTTCCACTGTCTGCTCCACGAACACATAATGTTTTGTATAATCTTTCAATTCCTGTATTTACATATCTTTCAGGGCACATATCCCGACGACCATCCATATGTTCCATAGACCCGGCATAAGCATCGGGGAGCATTGCGTGCAGCAGACCACCTATATGCAGCCTTTCATCGTACATACATATCCCGACACATGAACCAAGTGCATAAGTAACCAGCTCATCATTTTTTCCACCTGTTTTCAAATCCGCAATCTCAACTATTTTCTGAGCCATAACACGCCTTTCATTTCATTTTTATTAAAATAGATATTTGCGAAACCAGTGTGCTGACCTGCTGACTTTTAGCTAAATAACTAAGGATAAATTTTCAGTCTGCAAGACGGAAGAATGAGCTGTAGTGGGCTACGGCGATTGATGACAACAAAGCAGATGGAAATTTATACAAGTTATTTGGCAAAATATCAACAGGTCAGTGCACTAGCATTATCTGTAATTAACACAACATATAGTAAAATTTCGCAATCAACCATAATTTGCATTTTATTTGTATTTCTTTTTTCACTATTTTCTAATATTTATATTGTATTTGTTATACCTTATTTTTGTCCTGTTAGCAAGTGAACAGACATAAAATCTAATATTTATGGTAGTAATTCTCTGATTTTTATTGTAATTATCACGATAGAACTTTTATAATAATAGATTTTTATTGTCACTTTAAACAATTTATTGATATTTTACTACTCTTTTTCATTGCAAAATATCCTAAAATGTAATAGAATATATTTTGAAAACAAATACAGCAAAATGCACGTCAATTTTACTGTAAATTTTTATCTAAGGAAAGGATGTATTTTAAAATGACTAATTTACCAAAAATGAAAATAGGTATCGTTGCTGTCAGCAGAGACTGTTTCCCAGAGTCACTCTCAGTAACAAGAAGACAGAACCTTGTAAAGGCTTACACAGACAAATATGATGCTGAGGATATTTACGAATGTCCGGTATGTATCGTAGAAAGCGAAATACATATGGTACAGGCTCTTGAGGACATCAAGAAAGCCGGATGTAACGCACTTGTTGTTTACCTTGGAAACTTCGGTCCTGAAATTTCTGAGACACTTCTTGCTAAGCACTTTGACGGACCTAAGATGTTCGTTGCTGCTTCTGAGGAAGACGGACTTAACGGAGGTCTTATCGACAACCGTGGTGATGCTTACTGTGGTATGCTCAATGCAAGCTACAACCTTAAACTTCGCAATGTTAAGGCTTATATCCCAGAGTATCCTGTAGGAACTGCTGAGGAATGTGCAGATATGATTCATGAATTTGTACCTATCGCACGTACTATTTATGCATTAAGCAACTTGAAGATTATCAGCTTTGGTCCTCGTCCACAGAACTTCCTTGCTTGTAATGCTCCTATCAAACAGCTTTACAACCTTGACATCGAAATCGAGGAAAACTCAGAGCTTGACCTTTTTGAAGCATTCAACAACCATGCAGGTGATAAGCGTATCCCTGATGTTGTTAAGGATATGGAAGCAGAGCTTGGCGCAGGCAACAAGAAACCTGAGATCCTTGAGAAACTTGCTCAGTATGAGATCACTCTCCTTGACTGGATCGAGGATCACAAAGGATACCGTGAGTTCGTTGCGATCGCCGGTAAATGCTGGCCTGCATTCCAGACACAGTTTGGTTTCGTTCCTTGCTATGTAAACAGCCGTCTGACAAAGATGGGTATCCCTGTTTCCTGCGAAGTTGATATCTATGGTGCATTGAGTGAGTTTATCGGAACTGTTGTCAGCAACGATGCGGTTACTCTTCTCGACATTAACAATACTGTTACACCGGATATTTACGAAGAAGATATCAAGGGCAAATTCGATTACACATTGAAAGATACTTTCATGGGATTCCACTGTGGTAACACAGCTTCCACAAAGCTTTCCTTCTGCGAGATGAAGAACCAGATGATCATGGCTCGTTCTCTTCCAGAGGAGGTTACAAACGGAACTCTCGAGGGAGACATTGTACCTGGAGACATCACTTTCTTCCGTCTGCAGAGTACTGCTGATGCAAAACTTCGTGCTTACATCGCACACGGTGAAGTTCTTCCGGTTGCAACTCGTTCCTTTGGTGCGATCGGTATCTTCGCAATCCCAGAGATGGGTCGTTTCTACCGTCATGTATTGATCGAAGGCAACTACCCTCATCATGGTGCTGTAGCATTCGGTCATTATGGAAAGGCTCTTTACGAAGTATTCAAATACATCGGTGTTGATGTAGATGAGATCGGCTTCAACCAGCCTAAGGGAATGCTTTACAAGACAGAGAATCCATTTATGTAATCTGATCCTTACAATAATATAGTAACATTTTATAGGAAAGACACACTGTTTCGGCAGCGTGTCTTTCCGTGTAAAAATACAAAACATTTTAACCGAAGGAGGTTTCATATGAACTATTTAATTGGTATTGATTTGGGAACATCCTCAACCAAAACCGTACTTTTCGATGAAAAGGGAGAAGTAATTGCTTCCGCAAGCAAAGACTATCCTTTGTACACACCACACAACGGCTGGGCAGAGCAGAAACCGGAAGACTGGCGTGATGCTGCGTTAGAGACGATCACAAAAGTCGTAAAAGATTCCGGTGTCGCTGCAGATGATATCAAGGGTCTTGGTATCTCCGGTCAGATGCACGGTCTTGTCATGCTCGACGAGCAGGGCGAGGTGATCCGTCCTTCCATCATTTGGTGTGACCAGCGTACCGAAAAAGAATGTGAAGAAATGACAGAAAAAGTTGGCGCAGAAAAGTTGATCGAGATCACAGCCAACCCTGCCATGACAGGATTTACTGCTTCTAAGATTCTGTGGGTTCGTAATAACGAGCCTGAAAACTACGCAAAATGTAAACACATTCTCCTGCCAAAGGATTATGTTCGTTACATCTTGACCGGTGAATTTGCAACAGAGGTTTCTGATGCTTCCGGTATGCAGCTGTTGGATGTACCAAAACGCCAGTGGTCTGATGAACTTCTTGAGATCTTAGATATCGACAAGAGTCTTCTTGCAAAAGTATATGAATCTCCGGAAGTAACCGGAACGATCTTACCAGAGATTGCTGCTAAGACAGGTCTTTCTACTTCTACTGTTGTCGTAGGTGGTGCCGGCGATAATGCTGCCGCTGCTGTAGGTACCGGCGTCGTAGAGGACGGTAAAGCATTTACCACGATCGGTACAAGTGGTGTCGTTTTCGCACACAGCAACAACATCTCTATTGATCCTAAGGGTCGTGTACATACTTTCTGCTGCGCTGTTCCAGGTGCATGGCATGTTATGGGTGTAACACAGGCTGCCGGATATTCCCTCGCTTGGTTCCAGGAAAATATCGGAACAGAGTATGCTCGCAAGGCAAAAGAGCAGGGATGCGGTGCTTTTGATCTGATCAATGCAGATGTACAGAAAACTCCGATCGGAGCAAACCGTTTGATCTACCTCCCATACTTAAATGGTGAGAGAACGCCTCATGTCGATCCAAACTGCCGTGGCGTATTCTTCGGTTTATCCAGTATGCATACAACCGCTGATATGGCTAGAGCCGTAATGGAAGGTATTCAGTACTCTTTGACAGACTGCAACGATATCATCAAGGAAATGGGAATCGAAGTTTCTGAAATGATGGCTTGTGGCGGCGGTGCCAAGAATGCCGTTCAGCGTCAGATGATGGCTGATATGTTTGGCTGCGACGTTAAGACCGTAACCGCAACAGAAGGTCCTGCTCTCGGTGTTGCTATTCTTGCCGGTGTTGGTGCCGGACTGTACGAAAGCGTAGAATCCGCTTGCCGTCAGATGATCCACACTGATCCTGCGAAGGAATGCCATGCTGATCCAAAGGCAACAGCAGAGTATGATAAGTATCATCAGATCTACAAGAATCTATATACCTGCTTAAAGGATCAGTTCCAAGAGTTAGCAAAACTGTAATTGCCCGGTAATAAAACCACAATTACTATTGTATAAACACACGATTTCATAAGGTGTCAAAATATAATTTGGCACCTTATTTTTAAGAAAAATGGAAACGGCGAAAGATGCAATATCATCTTTCGCCGTTTTTTAGCCGTTTATAATTCCTTAAATCGCATGAAGATTTTTTAAGGATATGTCCATAATCGGTGCAGAATGTGTCAATGCTCCACTTGAAACATAATCCACACCAACATCGATCATATTCTGAATATTTTCTTTGGTAACATTGCCGGAACATTCGGTCAACGCTCTGCCATCAATGATCTGGATGGCTTCTTTCATCTGTTCCGGAGACATGTTATCCAACATAATAATATCAGCGCCCGCTTCTACCGCTTCCTTTACCATGTCCAAGTTCTCAACTTCCACCTCGATCTTATGCACGAAAGATGCGTATTCTTTCGCCATCTTGACCGCTTTCGTAATGCTTCCTGCTGCGCCAATGTGATTGTCCTTCAACATAACACCATCTGAAAGGTTAAAACGATGATTGCTGCCGCCACCTACTTTCACAGCATATTTTTCAAAAATGCGCATATTTGGTGTGGTTTTGCGGGTATCTAACAATGTCGTGCCACTGCCCTCTAACATCTTGGCAATGGATCGTGTATACGTAGCAATACCGCTCATGCGCTGCAAGTAATTTAATGCTGTTCTCTCTCCGGACAGCAATGCACGAATATCTCCGGTAATAACGGCCATTAACTGACCCACTGTAACTTCATCGCCATCTTCCACACGCATATCAAAGCTTACCGTATCATCTAACAATTCAAATACACGCTTAAACACACCAAGTCCGGCAATGACGCCATCCTGTTTACAGATCAACTGCACCTCGCCCTTCTGGTACTCCGGCATCACACAATTCGTAGATAAATCTTCGCTTGTAATATCTTCCTCCAATGCCATGCGGATCAATCGATCAGCATTGACACGATATGTAATCGGATCTTTCATCTTATCCTCCTGTCTATCATCTGTTGCTTCGTCTCTATCAACTTCCGGCAACCCTGCTATAAATGTCATCACATCATTGCTGCCCGACCTGCAACATCATTGCTTTGTTTCTAATGTCGTTTCTTCTCTGCCTCGATTTCCTGTAAAACCACATCTTTATAATGTTGCTGCAAGCCTTTCAAGTCCTTATATTTTGCTTCATCAACCGGAGAACCATCCATGATCTGCTCCCAGTCGGTATCCGGCAAAAGTTCCTTGATCTGGACTGCTGCACGCTCTGCAAATACCATAGATTCCAACAAGGAATTACTGGCAAGACGATTCTTTCCATGTACGCCATTGCAGGATGTCTCACCGACAGCATACAAACGGTTCATGCTTGTCTTACTCTCATGGTCTACATGTATTCCGCCCATGAAATAATGCTGCGCGGGAACAACCGGAATACATTCTTTCGTCGGATCATATCCCTCTTCCAAACATTGCTGCATAATATTTGGAAAATGACTGCGGATCTCTTCCTCCGGTATCTTTTCCATGGAAAGCCATACAAAAGGCGTTCCATCCTTTTTCATTTGTTTATGAATCTCCGCTGTCACTACATCTCGTGGCTGCAATTCATCACAAAATCTCTGCTTATTTTTGTCAAGCAGTATTGCACCTTCTCCTCGAACCGATTCAGAAATAAGAAATCTCCGTCCCGGCTTCTCGGAATATAACGTTGTCGGATGGATCTGAATATAGTCAATATGTTCCATCTCTATCCCATGACATAATGCGATTGCAAGCGCATCACCGGTAATATGCCGGAAATTTGTCGAGTGCTGGTACAAACCGCCAAGACCACCGCTGGCGAGAACCGTAAACTTTGCATACATCTCCCGCAAAGTTCCATCTGACATTTTCGCTACAATCCCGGCACATCCTGACTCATTCTCTATAATATCGATCATCGTCGTATGCTCTAAGAGCGTAATATTACTGCGTTCTCTGACCCTTTCCAACAAAGTGCTGGTGATCTCCTTGCCGGTAATGTCTTCATGAAACAGGATGCGCGGTCTGCCATGTCCACCCTCGCGGGTAAACACCAATCCATTGTCATCTCGTTCAAAATCTACGCCATAACCGAGCAACTCCTTAGCGATCTGCCTCGAAGAACGTATCATGATCTCTACAGATTTCGGATCGTTCTCATAATGGCCTGCCCGCATCGTATCTTCAAAATAGCCGTCATAGTCCTCTTCGTCACGCAGCATACACATTCCCCCCTGCGCTAAAAAAGAATCACTCTGATCAACTTCATCTTTGGTTATCATACATATTTGCAGTTCTTTCGGAAGATGCAGCGCATGATACAATCCTGCAGCACCCGTCCCGACAACAACTACATCTGTCTTTATTTTTTCCATTGTCCACCTGTCTTTTAGTTGTTTTTTAGGCTCATTATAGCATACTTGCGCACACCTTAAAAGCGGAAATCTCTTTTCCCATCATTTAATTCAGACAAATATTCCATTGCCTTGGCACGTACCTTCTCATTCGGTACTTTTAAGATTTCTTTTGCGATCAATTCTTCACCAATTTTCTTTGTCTCCGGCGATGCATAATCTTCCAAATATTCTTTCAGAGTCATTAACGCATTAGGGTGACAGCAGTTTACAATCTGTCCTGACTTCAAAAGAGACATGAAACGGTCACCGGTACGCCCCGCACGATAGCAGGCAGTACAAAAACTTGGTACATAGCCAAGCTTCATCAGCCAATTAACTACCTCATCCAGACTTCTTGTATCACTCACATCAAACTGCGCTGAACTGTCATCACGCACCGGCTCTGTATATCCGCCGACACTCGTACGGGACCCTCCACTGATCTGAGAAATACCAAGTTTCAACACTTTTTCACGTGTGCGCTGTGACTCGCGTGTTGATACGATCATTCCGGTGTATGGTACCGCAATACGGATTACCGCAACGATCTTTTCAAAGATCTCATCCGGTACTGCATTGCTAAAGTCTGCAGTGTCAATGTCATCTGCCGGACAGATACGCGGTACGCTGATCGTATGCGGGCCAACTCCCTGTGCTGCTTCCAAATGTTCCGCATGCATCAAAATGCCGACCAATTCATACATATAGCCCTCCAGGCCAAACAATACACCCAGTCCGACATCATCAATGCCACCTTCCATAGCTCGGTCCATCGCCTCTGTATGGTAAGCGTAATCATGCTTTGGTCCGGTTGGATGAAGCTGTTCATAAGATTCTTTGTTGTATGTCTCCTGAAACAGGATATACGTTCCAATGCCGGCATTTTTTAATTTGGTATAATTTTCTACAGTTGTAGCAGCAATATTGACATTCACACGACGAATAGCGCCATTCTTATGCTTAATGCTGTAGATGGTTTCAATACTTTCCAAAATATATTCCAGTGGATTGTTGACCGGATCCTCGCCCGCTTCGATTGCGAGACGCTTATGTCCCATATCCTGCAATGCGATAACCTCATCACGGATCTGCTCCTGAGTCAGTTTGATACGAGGAATATGCTTATTTTTGTAATGATACGGACAATAGGTACATCCATTGACACAATAATTTGACAAATACAGCGGAGCAAACATGACAATACGCTGTCCGTAAAACTTTTCTTTGATCTCCATTGCTAATTTTGTAATCTCTTCATTAACTTCCGGAATGTCACACTGCATTAACACAGCCGCTTCCTTATGGCTGATACCCTTTGCCAGTTTTGCCTTATCGAGGATCTGACGAAGAAGCTCCTTGTTATTTTTGTTCTTCTCGGCATAATCGAGAGACTCTAAAATTTCTTCGTGATTGATAAACTCTTCTGCTTTTAATGATTTTGGGTCGTAACTATAACTGCTCATTTCTTCATCCTCCATTGCGAAAAGACACCTCATACCAAAGGCATGAGGCGTCTTTTTTGCATTATTAAGCACTGTACACTTCCTCGTATACAGCTATCCAACTCACATCATGTCTTAATGTCAGGCAAATACCTGCGCCTTAAGAACTAAGGATTTGGTGATTACATTACCATTCTTACTTCTGTAACATCAGTAAGCTTGTCTGCAGGGATGTAATTATCATCCTGCTTCTCACCATTAATATAGAACTCCTTAAATCCAGCCTGTGCGCCGTTCGGATTTTCTACTTTGATAACGATTTTCTTGCCACGGAAATTCTTTTCCATTGTCATTTCTTTCCAATCACTTGGGATCGTTGGAGCAACACGAAGTCCATCTAAATCAGGACGGATACCGCAGATACCCTCAACGCAGCCTACCATACAAGTGGAAGCTGTTCCAGTCAGCCAGTGTACATGAGAACGTCCATGGAATGGGCTCTCGTCACCCTCTGTGTACTGTCCGTGTACATAAGGCTCCAATTTACGGATCTCAGCCTTGTCGTTCTGAGAAGATGGTGAACTTTCCTCAAAATAACGGAATGCTTTGTCACCATGTCCCATCAAAGCTTCTGCCAAGATCAACCAGCCCTGTGTCTGAGAGAAAATACCACCATTCTCTTTGGTTGATGGTGGGAACAAACCAGCCAATGCGCCATCAAAATAATGATCTACATAAGATGGTGCCATTATCTTAGCACCATACGCTGTATTCAACTCACGCTCTACAGATTCCATTGCGATCTCAGCCTGCTCTTTGGAAGCATGACCGGAGATAACTGCCCAAGTCTGTGGATTGAGCCACATACTTGCTTCCGGATCGTTCTTGGAACCGATCAATTCGCCGGTATCCTTAAATCCACGATTGTAGCGGTCATCTTCCCACCACAGATCGTTGATCTTATCGCCGATCTCTTTCTGTGTCTTATCCAAATATGCAATATACTCTGTATCGTTCTTCTTCTCTGCAAAGTAACGCATGATCGTAAATGCATAGTAAAGCTGCAATGCTACGAAAGAAGACTCACCCTGTGCACCAAGACGGAGACAATCGTTCCAGTCTGCATGCAATCCTGCCGGAAGACCGTGTGGTCCCAAATGGTTCATTGAGAAATCAATTGCTTTCTGCAAATGCTCATAAACCGTTGCTTTCTTCTCAATATTAGACCAAGTGATCTCCTCATCCATAAAGTCCAGATTACCTGTCTCAGAAATGTACTTATAAACTGTCGGGAACAACCATAATGCATCGTCTGCACGATAAGCCGGATGGCCTGTCTCGCGTACATAATCCGGATCGTCCGGTGTGCCCTCGTGTCCTGCACGCTCCTCATGATCAAAACGAACTAATGGAAGTCCGCCACCATTATCTACCTGCGCAGATAACATAAAACGGATCTTATCCAAAGCTGCCTCTGGATCAGTATGAATAACACCCTGAATATCCTGAACAGTATCACGATAACCATATCCGTTTCTCTCACCACAATAAATGAAAGATGCTGCTCTGGACCAAGTAAAGGTTAAGAAGCACTGATATGCATTCCATGTATTTACCATACTGTTAAATGCCGGGCTTGGTGTATTGATCTTGAAGTTCTCAAGCTTAGCATGCCAGTATTTCTTTAACTCCTCGATCTCTTTGTCACATACGGAAACATCTTCATATGCAGCAATGATCTTATCTGCATCAGACTCTTTGTACTTACCAAGTAAGAATGCCATCGTCTTTGTCTCGCCCGGAGCAAGCTCTAATGCTGTATGCAGTGCACCACAACTGTTCTCGTTGTAATTGCATACGCCATCGCATTTACCACGCTCTACTGCTACCGGATTGCCGTAATCATGGTACAAACCAATGAAAGCTTCCTTATCACCGTTGTAAGATGTCACAGGCTGTCCTGCCAGACCGAAGAAACGCTCTTTACCATTACTTCCGTCCGGACCTTTGTACCAGTTTAAGTTGATCTGCTGATAGATCTTGTTCTTGCGGAAGCTGGTGTTGGTCGTGCAGAGAGAATACTGCAGGTTTACCTGATCCTGATTGTAATTGTCATCGTTAGAAAGTTCTGCATAACCGAATACAGAGATCTTTCTAGGCTTGTCTGATGTATTGGTTACTTTACAGCACCATACTTCATATACTTTATTCAATGGCACATAATACATTGCCTCTGATTTAATTCCGGCATACTCTGCAAACATCTTTGTATAAGCAGTACCGTGATGAACTTCGCTCTTATATTCGTTTAAGTCCTTGCCAACCGGCTGCCAGGATGCTGACCAATAGTCACCATTCTCATCATCACGAAGATAGATATAACGACCCGGTGTATCATCACTGTTGAAGTGATAACGTAAAATACGTCCGTTCGCTCCACTCTTTACGAAGCTGTATCCACCTGCGTTATTCGAAATGATTGCGCCATACTCCGGTGAGCCAAGATAGTTACACCAAGGTGCCGGTGTGTTTGGTTTGGTGATGACATACTCTCTGTTGTCGTCATCAAAATAGCCGAAATTCATAGTTTGTTCCTCCTTAAAATGAAATATTTTGTAAATTCCAGTTCTATACTGTTTCTTTGCAGATCTTGCCTGCCACCTATTGTCGCAACAGGCGCTCCAGACATTTTCTCATAATGGTACATCTTTATCATTATACGACACCAAACCGCCCAGTTCAAGAACATTCTTCGCATTTATTAACATTATTTTGATCTGTGCACTGTAAGGAATGACCATTTATACGGAAATCCACATAACATTCAATCCCTCGGCCTCTGCGCTATTTTGAAACCAATACAGATATCGCCAATTTTTGTTGTGAATGACCTTACGAAGTTTTTTACAATCATCAAATCCAATGCCACGTCCTCCCTCATCCTGATCACAAACTCTCGTAGTAGCACGGATATCAAGCTCCTCTACATTACTTCTCCTAAATTCTACATTGATCAAAAGCTTCTGCTTCGAAAGATCCAACCTTTTCAAATATTTCGTATCGTTCAAATAAATGTACTCTAATTTTCGACATTTTTTTAGATCCAAGGAAGTCGCCGAAATACCGTTGGCATATAATTCTTTCAATGCAGTATACCGTTTTAAATTAGGGCTTTTCATCTTCGTATTGCTGATATCTAACAGCTCCACTCGTTCCGGATTTGGCAGGGAAAACATCTTTGTTATCCTATTATTTCCGCAACGAAATTCCCGTATTTTTTTGTTAGCCGAGAGATTTAACGTTCTAATTTTCGTGTGGCTTACATCAAGTTCTCGTATTTTTTTGTTGGCAGACAAATCCAATTTTTTAATCTTCGTACTGCCAACATCTAATGTCTGCAGCTTTTTGTTCACAGATAGATTCAACTTTTTAAGATTAGTACCGTGAACATTCAACACCTCTAATTTCTTATTATTTTTTACAGACAATTGTGATATTTTACTTCCATACAGATTAAGAAATACTAAATCTCTCATACGACTCACATCAACCTTTCGAATTGTACTGTCCTCAGGATAATACGTCTCCAAATCCAATGATCTCAATCCATTAGAACCTTTCATTTTCATCTTGCCAAGATTACGCAATTGCACCGTTGCATATTGCAGCCTCTTGCAATTAGAGAAATCAAGATACTTCACACTTGTCCAATGATCTCCAATATCAATTGATTGCACCTTAGAACCGGATAAGTCTATTTTATCATATTTGCCATCCGATGATATAGAGACTTTTTCTAATTTTGGCAGATTTTTCAAATTAAGATCCCCTTTATATTGCTCTACACTGATATCCACAGTTTTCAAGTTCTTGCCATAAAATTTTAGACCAGATAATTTTTTTCCGGAGATTTCCAAGCTCTCCAGCTTTTTATTTTTTCGCAGATCATTATGATTCATCGTCTGAGCAGACAAATAAACACTCTTCAAATTGTAAAAGTATTGCATTCCTTTTAGTGATGTCTTTTTCTCATCCTCTGACGCAAAAATATATAAATATTTTACCTTCTTGATTTCAGATGAACTGAGTTTCCCATCACTATCCTCATCCCATCGCCGTTTCAACTCTACACGAACAGCTTTACTTGGAAAATTCTTTTTTGAAATGCGTACCGTCCTGCCCGCAGCATCAACTCTGCTTTCCAGTCCCAATACTACGACCAATGCCAATGCTACAAGCACCATCCCTTTGATCATTCCTTTCATAGTAATCACCTGACCTTTCCTTATTCGTTTCTTTTTCATTTGCTCCTCCTTACCCATGT
>ERZ780151.1950-NODE-1950-length-13128-cov-1.939417_pt1 | contig 13128 bp, 8 predicted proteins | sample MGYA00510983_ERZ780151 | MGnify/ENA primary metagenome ERZ780151 (study PRJEB29588, sample SAMEA2144623) | human gut metagenome | biome: human gut; feature: human-associated habitat; material: faeces | place: Denmark | collected 2008/2010 ... | reverse complement strand
GATGCATATATGTCACCTGTTGTACCGATTTGAACACCGATTTTCTTTCCTGTTAAGTCATCAACACAGGTGACAGCATTCTTTTCGGCTTTTTTGATTTTTTGTTCATTGGAATAGTTTTTATAACATATTCCGGCGATGATAATGGCAACGCAGACAAGTGCGAATACCACATAGCTGATTAGATTTTTTTTCTTTCTGGTCATCATCGTATTCCTTTCGTTTTTGTAAATTTTAGTTTTTTGTCGGAAGATAAAAAACATATATCCTTTATAATATCATATATTGGTGCAGGGGTCAAAACTGTATGGTAATCAGTGACAGCAGTTATTTTGAATTGATTTGAGTTTATGTGTAAAATAGTGTATATTATGAATATTGTTCGCATTATATATGTGAACAGTGATATTTAAATGATGTTTTATAAATTTTTTTAGGGAGGATTGTGAATTGAAAGAAGAAAACAAAAAATCAAGGGTAAAGGTATTGTCGCTTATTCTGGCATTAGCTATGGTGATTAGTCTTGTGCCGGTGGGTAGTGTTAATGTCGGTGCGGCAGATAAAGTGTCAGTGCAGGCGGTGCAGAGTACGGATGATGTTGATTCAAACGGGTATTCGTATCAGTTTATTACCAAAGTGAAAAAAGGTTTTTCTAACGGCAGTGATATGCTTGCATATGCGAAGTACAAGAAACAGCAGTCTGTTCAGAGAGGTGGAAATATTGGATTTGAATATGTCTATATTTCTGCAGTATCAAATGCGACAGGCAGCAGCATAAGTGCTTCTTTAAATAAAGATGTTGATACGCTTACGGCTAAAGAGGTTGAGAAGGAAGTGGCTTATGCATCAAAGCTTGCCAGCAATTCAAAACTGGCACTTACGGCAAAATGGAGTGTAAATGGCATAAAGATTGATGATGTTACGACAGACAGCCTTAATACTTCAACAGCGTTACATGAGCATATTGACTTTTACGAAAAAGAGGCAGAGTTTAAGGTTATTTTTTGTAATAGTATCGGTGAATTAAATAAGTCTATAACTATGAAAGTGACTTCATGGACAGATCCGGTGTCAGAGGTTACGGGGCTTGATAGCGAGGAGAGAAATCTTGTAGGTTCAAACAATAATGTGATATCCAAGAGCATCAATCTAAAACTGCCTGGATTTACATTAAACAAAAACTTTCCAACAAATCATGCTATTACAGTGCAGAAGTACCGTATAGAAAAATATAATGCAACAATCAGACAAAAGTGGAGTGTTGAAAAGGATATTGCGGCATATGAGGGTGAAAGCCAGACATATGCATTTCAGGCAAAGAAAAATGAGACAGCAAGATACAGAGTTTCATTATATTATGCATATAATAGTTATGATAAAGATCTTATCTATCAGTCGGATTATAAATATGTCACTCTTAATTTTTTAAAATGCCCATTTTCAGAAAATATGAGTTTAAAGAGTGATGATATTTATGCCGCAGTTGGTGAAGATGTGGTACTCGATTCTGACATCTGCATAAACAGAGGGTATCAGGCAGAGTATATCTGGCAGAAATTAAACAGCCGGAAAAATGCATTTGAAGATATTGCTGATGCTAAGAGTGCCGTGTATGAGATAAAGAATGTAAAATCAGAGGATTTTGGAGATTACAGGTGTGTGGTTAAAGCGTACAAGGGTACTGGTGAGGATAAAAAGTACATTACTTCCAAAACGCTTACATACCATCTGACAGACAAGAAAAAATTTATGATTAATAAAGCTTCAGATACATACGAAGACTCCGCTGTACCTGTTTATAAGCCTATAAACAGTGAGGCAGAGCTTTCACTTGATGTAAAAGTAAATTCGGGTTATAAGGCTTCGTTCCAATGGTTTAAACAGGGAAAAGATTATTCAACAATGGAGATGATAGACGGAGCAACAGAGGCTTCTTATAAACTTAATGTGACGGCTGACAGTTTCACAAAGTATTCTGTAAAGATGACTGTCACAAATGAAAATGACGCATCAGACAGTGAGACTCATGAGTATTCTTATAGGATATGGGAAGATCCGCAGATTGAAAAAGTATATACTTCAGGTGCTTCCGATAATGATTTTTATTTAAAAGAGGGAGAAGATCTGGTAATTGTCGCAAATAAATATAAGTGTAATCCAAACTATACACTGGTTTATGAATGGTACAGGTATGATATTCTTGATGGCGGCAAGAGCTATAAGAATACCAAAATTGAGGGAACAACGGGAAATGTTCTTACGATAAAAGATCATAAAAATACTGATGAAACAAACTATAGATATTATGTAAAAGCTTACCGCAACGGAGAGAGTGAGACACACAGAGGTTCAGAGACGGAAATCTACAGTGTGCATAATTACGGCAGGGATAAACAGAGTAATCTCAGTGTTTCCCATGCGACAAATGATACATTTTATAAGCACGACGGTGAACCGGTTTCAATGGGTGTAAAGGCTGAGTGTGATAATGCGGACTGTTATGATATTTCGTATTCATGGTTTTTAAATGGTGAGGAGCTTCATGACGCAGATGGCAATACATATAATACTCCTACATATTCAGTCGATAAACTTGCATATGGACTTTATGGAAAATATACCTGCATGGTAACTGCAAAGGCAAAGGAAAACAGTTATGCAAAAACGGAAAGTGCTGAGGAAACAGCAGAGTTTACGGTAAATGAAGCCTCAGGCTACAGGGTGAATTCGCCGTCAGAGACTAATGTAAATGGAAAAAATACAGGCGATACGATTACGCTTACTGCCGATGTAAGTACAGTGGATGACAAAGAATATCCGATTACATATGCATGGTATAAAAAGGTTGCCGATCCTTATGATGGAAATTATGGAGAATATGTCAAAGTCGGCTCAGCAAAGGATTTTACGATAACATTATCCAAATATGATTTTACACAGTACGAGTGTTATATAAATGACGGTTTAAATTCTAAGGCAACAATTTTAGATTATTTTGTAAATGCTCCGGAAGACAGATTTAAGCTCGTGAGCATAACAGGAAATAATACTTACAAAGTAATGGATGGTGAAAAAGTTACTTTGGAGGCTAGAGCAGTAATTCCTGATGCGTCAGATACGATAACATACCAGTGGTACAGAAACGGTGATATGATAGATGGTGCAACAGATATGAATTACACGATAGACAGTGTAAGTGAAAATGATATAAATGCAACATTTTTATGTGTGGCAACAAGTAAAAATACGGGAAAGACAGCGAAGTACACATTTTATTTGTCAAGAAGAAATTCAATATCGACAAGTGTCCATACTGGTCTTAGCTTAAGTTCAGGCAGAACTTATAAGGGAACAAGAAATCTGGGAAGTAAGGAGACGATAGGTGTTGATTTAAAGACAGCCGGATTGTCGTATGATGTAGAGTGGACATTTACTGCAGAGTCATATGTAAACGGTAAAAAGCAGATGGCATCTAAGTCTGTGAAGCTTGATGAGAAAAATACGGTTATAGTTTTTGATTCGCTCACGGAGGAACAGTTTGGGGAATATCAGCTCAATATATATAAAAAGGGAACTTCGTATGCTTATACGACATATACATTTAAGATAACAAGATATACAGGTTATTTTTCGGCAGCTCCTAAAGGAAATTATACGACATATTACAGAAATAAGGGGGAGAGCGTAACTTTTAATATAGAAGTTAAGACTGACCTCAAAGATACGGTCTATTATCAGTGGTATAAAGATGGAATTGCAATTTTCGGACAGACGAACAGCAGTCTTACTATAGAAAATATAGATTATGATGATTATGGAAGATATTATTGTGCTGTCAGATGTGGAGAGAGTTCAGTACAAACAACAGATATTAAGCTGAAAAATGATACGGGACTTGAACTTGAATTTGATTATTATAATGCAGGGACAACATACTATTACCTTACAAAAGCTCTCGGAGATACGGCTGAGTTTTCGGTAAAGGCTTCAAGTAAAACGGGCAGACAGATAGAATACAAGTGGTTTAAGTCATCTTCGGCTGAACACAATGCCATTTCCGGTGCGGTTTCTCCTGAGTTGAAAATAGAAAATATAAAAGCAGATGATTATGGTTCATATATTTGCGAAGTCACCGATGGAGTCATGACAAAATATGCCTATTTTAGAATAAGAAGTGTATCGGATGAGCTAAAATGGGGAAGTACAAGTGGAGATAAGTATATAAATGCAGGTGAATGTGCTGAGTTTCAGGCAAAGGCAGTCTGTGCAGCGGGTTATAATGTAAGTTATAAGTGGCAGAGATATAATGAAGCGGAAGAAAGATACGAAGATATTGCAAGTGCGTCTGATTCCTCATATAAGACGGATGCAATAACGGATTTTGATTTTGGTTATACAAAGTATAAGTGTATTGCATCTACGGAAATATCTGATATAGAAAGAATTTTTTATGTTTATAATGCCGACAGATTTGATTTTAACGGAACTGCTGACAGAACATGGATATTTGATGATGAAGCAGCGGTTTATACAACAACACTTAAGAACAATACAAATGATACACCGAAATACCAGTGGTACAAAAAGGATGACAATGGTAACTTTATCCCGGTAAAAGGAGCGGATAAGGATATTTATATTGCTTTGGCTCCTGCGGTCACTGCAACAAAGAGCAGTATGACATATAGATGTGAAGTAAAAGCCGGCAAGGAAGAAAGTTATGTGACAAAAACAAAAGACTTTACAACAACCATATATAAAAGAACTTATCTGAAAGATACTCTTCCGCAGGCAAAAGCTGATGACGGTTATAGTTTTTATGCATACAGAGTTGACGGTGCATCAAAGCTTAAGATAACATTTAGTGAGGATACGCTTTTTGATAAAAATATAAATTATTGCAGTCTTGCAGTTTTGGATAAAAATGGAAATAAGACATCATATGTAGGTTCGGAACTTTCAGGAAAGACTATTACGGTTGATGGTGATGAAGCGACATTTATGCTTTTTAGCAATGTATCGTCATACCCAACATATGATTTTTCAAAACAGGGTTACAAGGTTACAAAGATAGAAAGCGTAAAAGCTGCTGATGGAGGAAAAGATAATAATACTTCCAGCGATAATTCAAACAATGGCGGAAAAGATGACAATAACAATAATTCAGGCGATAATGGAAACAATGGAGGAAACAGTGGAAATAATGGCAGCAGCGGTACTAAAAAAGTAACTAAGGTCAAAAAGAAGATAAGTATTGGACTTAAAGAATCGGTTTCACTCTATTTAAAAGGTGCAAAATATAAGACCAGTAAGAAGAAATATGTTACTATTTCTAAAAAAGGTGTTATCAAAGGTAAGAAAAAGGGAAAATCAACTGTCACTGTCACCACGGCAAAAAAAATAATTACTTATACCGTAACGGTAAAAGCAGCACCTAAAAAGATAAAAAAAGTTTCACCGTCGAAGATAAAACTTAAGGTGAAAAAAACAAAGAAGATAAAGGTTACGCTTCCTAAAAATACGGCAAGTTATAAGATTTCTTTTAAGTCATCAAACAAAAAGATAGTCAAAGTTGATTCAAAGGGAAAAGTTAAGGCTTTGAAGAAAGGAAAGGCAAAGATTACAGTAAAGACCTTTAACGGAAAGAAAAAGACGATAAAAGTTACCGTGAAAAAATAAGGATACTTGACTTTATGGCATAATCATGGTTTACTTAAAAATAGCGACATAACATGAATGAAAGTTGAGGACATAACATGAAAAAGAAATTACTTTTAGCACTGACGGCTTTACTTGCTGTTTTATGTATGGCAGGGTGCGGGTCTAAAAGGATTCAGAAAAGAGCGGTGACAGCACAAAAACTTATAAGGTAGGTATAGTGCAATATGTAGATGATGCATCTCTTAACCAGATACAGAAGTCAGTTCAGGATGAGCTTGACAAAAAGGGAAAAGAGGCCGGAGTAAAGTTTGATTATAAGGATTATACTTTCAATGGTCAGGCGGACCAGTCTACATTAAACCAGATAATGACAGAACTTGTATCAGATGGTGTCGATATAATAATTCCTATAGCTACACCTACTGCACTTATAGCACAGTCTGTTACAGAGGACAATCAGATACCGGTTGTATTTTCAGCGGTTACAGATCCGGTATCAGCAGGACTTGTTGCAAGTATGGATGCACCGGGGGCAAATATTACCGGAACAAGTGATGCCATAGACACAGATGCGATAATGAAGCTTATCTTAAAGGCAAACAGCAAGACTAAAAAACTTGGTCTTTTATATGATAAGAGTCAGGACTCATCAAAGCAGGCTATAGCAGATGCTAAAAAGTTCTGTAAGGAAAACGGTATTTCCGTTGTTGAGAAAACAGGTACAACAAACGATGAGGTAGCACTTGCGGCTGATGCACTTGTTGCAGCAAAAGTAGATGCGGTATTTACACCGACTGACAACACTATTATGAAAGCTGAACTTGCCATATATGAGAAGTTTGTAAATGCAAAGATACCTCATTATACGGGAGCGGATTCATTTGCGCTTAACGGAGCATTTGCCGGATATGGCGTAAACTACAAAGAACTTGGTGTAGAGACTGCCGACATGGTGGCTGATATTCTCGTAAACGGTGCAAAACCGGGTGAGATGGCGATAAAGACGCTCAACAATGGTATAGCTACGGTAAATACCGAGACAGCAGAACAGATAGGACTTGATTACAGTGGATTTAAGTATATGTGTGAAAAAGTCGTAGAGACAAAGACTGCAAAAGAATTTGGCGAAAAATAAAAAAACTATCAGGATAAAAATATATCAAGCACGCTGTTTTAGGCGTGCTTGATATGGCATGGAGGAAAAAATGGGCTCAATTTTTACTATTTCAATATTACAAAGTGCGTTGGAGCTTGGATTTATATATTCGCTCGTCGTTCTTGCACTTTTTGTGTCATTCAGCATATTAAATATTGCTGACCTTTCAACAGACGGCTGTTTTACTCTCGGCTGTGCCGTTGCAGCATCAGTGACGATAGCCGGTCATCCGTTGCTTGCACTGTTTATTGCGATGGGTGCGGGTATTATATCGGGATTTGTCACGGCATTCTTACAGACCAGATTGGGTGTGGAGTCGATTCTTGCAGGAATCATAGTAAACACGGGATTATATACGATAAATATCGCCGCAATGGGATTTTCATCAAATATGAACCTTTTTAAATGTGATAGTATATTTACGATAGTCAGGGATTTTATACAGGAACACATGGGAGATGCGGCAGTTCAGATACTTATAAGAAAAGGATGGTATAAGCTTATTCTTGTAGCCGTGATAGTTATAATAGTCAGTGTACTTTTAAGTGGATTTTTAGGAACAAGACTTGGACTTTCGATAAGAGCGACCGGAGACAATGATGCAATGGTAAGAGCATCAAGCATAAATCCTAAATTTACGATAACTGTAGGTCTTTGCCTTTCAAGTGCTCTTACTGCACTGTCAGGAGGATTACTTGCACAGTATCAGAAATCATGCGATATAAATCTTGGAACAGGTATGGTAACTATAGCACTTGCCAGTCTTATTATTGGTGAGACATTTGTTGGAAAAGGAACGATGTTTAAAAGAATATTAGGCGTTGTATTCGGAAGCTGCCTTTATCGTTTTATAGTCGCAGTCGCAATAAGGATAAATGTTCCGGCGGAGTGTCTAAAACTTGTATCTGCTATCATAGTAGCCGTTGCGATAGCATTCCCTTATGTAAAGGAAAAAGCAAAATTTGCAAAACACAAATATGCTGAGATTGCAAGAAGAAAGAAAGAAGGTGCGATGTAATGGATACTATGCTTGAATTAAAAAATGTATGCAAGACCTTTAATCCGGGTACTGTAAATGAAAAAAAGGCACTTACGGGGCTTAATCTTTCGTTAAAACATGGAGATTTTGCTACGATAGTCGGAAGTAATGGTGCGGGAAAATCGACAATGTTTAATGCGATAACAGGCTCATTCTTTACGGATGAAGGTGCGATAATACTTGACGGTGAGGATATAACCTTTAAAAAAGAGCATTTCAGAAGTAAAGATATAGGTCATCTTTTTCAGGATCCGCTTCTTGGAACTGCACCACATATGACGATAGAAGAAAATATGGCACTTGCTTACCTTAGGGCATCTACTGCAAAGACTGCATTTTTCAGCAGGATAAGCAAAAAAGAAAAGCAGAAATTCAGGGAGCATCTTTCATTACTTGGAATGGGGCTTGAGGACCGCATGAAAAATCCGGTCGGGCTTTTGTCAGGAGGACAGAGACAGGCACTTACACTTCTTATGGCAACAATGGTAACACCAAAACTTCTTCTTCTCGATGAGCATACGGCGGCACTTGATCCTGCTACGGCGGAAAAGGTACTTAAACTTACAAAGGAGATAGTAAAGGACAGAAACATAACCTGCCTTATGGTAACACACAATATGCATCAGGCACTTGAACTTGGAAACAGAACGCTTATGATGGATTCGGGTCATATAGTGTTTGATGTAAGCGGTGGGGAGAGAGATAAACTTACAGTAGATGACCTGCTTGAAAAGTTTAAGGATAATGCCGGAAAGAGCCTTGATAATGACCGTATATTGCTTTCGAGTGCAGAGGGTGAGTGAAAAAGGCGAAAAATGGTAGAATTATAGCGAAAAAGGGATAGGGATATACAATATTACCCTTGAAATAATATGCTTTTTTTGATAAAATTATATGTATATCCAAATACCTATTGATTTTAAATATTATATATAAGCCTGCAAACGATGTAAGGATTACGAGTGAGCAGTATTAAAAGGTATATTTAAAAATTGTGAAAGAGAGTGATAGGATGATTAAGATTGCGTTATGTGATGATAATGAAATCGAGAGGGGCATCCTTAAAAATGTCGTTGAGGGACTGTTAATTGATATTGGATATAGTGCTCAGGTATTTGAGTTTTCTTCAGGCGAGAAACTTCTTAGAAATTACTCAAGAGGAGATTATGATGTTATTTTTTTAGATGTTCAGATGAAACAGTTAGATGGCATTGAAACGGGGAGGGCTATCAGAGAAAAGGATGTGCAGGTAGAAATCATATATGCGACGAGCAGTGAAGCTTATATGAAAGAGGGATATGACATACACGCACTTGCATATTTATTAAAACCTTATCGTGTCGAAAAGGTAAGGGAGACATTAGAATATTACCTCAAAAAATATGATGTGAAAAAACAGGATGAGAAAACAGAAATGTTGGAAGTTACCATTCAGCAGAAGAAGATTTTTATAAGACAAAGGGATATATATTTCTTAGAGTCTATGGGCAGAGTGGTTAGTATCTATTGTAAAAATGGTGTTTTCAAGGTTTATTCAAGGCTTGGAGAACTTGAGGAAAAACTTGATTCCGATATGTTTTTGAGATGTAATCAAAGCTATATCGTCAATATCCTCTGGGTAAGTGATATAGTAGATTATGATTTTTATATGCCGGGGGACAGGCTGGTTCCTATCAGAAAGAGGGATAAAAAAGAGATAATTCAAAAGTTTTATAATAAGCGCAATGAAACCGATACACATATGGAAAAAATACACTAAATTTTGTTGGAGTCGGAAAATACGATTTGAAAGGAGGTGGCAGGATGTCAGAGAAAAATACAATTCTTATTGCTGATGATAAGGAAGTAAATAGAGAATGTCTGACAAGACTGTTAGAAGATGATTATAATATTCTTCAAGCAAGTGATGGGTATGAGGCACTGGAAATTCTTGATAAAGAAAAGGAAAAGATTTCTGCAGTTGTACTCGATATAATTATGCCGGGGCTTGACGGCTATGGTGTGCTTAACGAGATGGCATACAGAAAAATGCTGCCGAAGATACCGGTCATAGTGACATCAGTAGACGGAGACGAGCAGTCAGAACTTAAGGCATTGTCGCTGGGTGCGAGTGACTTCCTTGGAAAGCCTTACAATCCTATAATAGTCAAAAAAAGATTGCAAAATATCATTCACCTTAAAGAGACGGCATCACTTGTAAATTATCTTCAGATGGATACCTTGACCGGAGTATATTCAAAAGAAACATTTTCAAAAAAAGCAAAAGAGCTTTTGAAAAGAAATAAAGATGTCCAGTATGCCATATTATATTCTGATATTGAAAACTTTCAGCTTTTAAAAGATTTATTCGGAGAAAAAACAGGTGACAATCTATTAGTATTTATGGCAAAGGTGCTTAAGCATTATGTAAATAATGATGAGGTGTGTGGAAGAATAGAAAATGAGCATTTTGTCATTATCAAGAAATATGACAAGCTGATATTGCATGACCAGCTTGCCAATATAGTAAAGACAATAAATGATTTTCCGGTCAATATGAATTTAAGACTCAGATTTGGCATATATCTTACAGATGGCACTAAGATGTCGATGCATGCAATGATAAACAGAGCTATTCTTGCCGTAGATACCATCAGGGGCAGATATGGAAGATATATGGCATATTATGACAAAAAGATATGGGAAAAGCAGGTATATGAGCAGGAGATATTAAACTGCATGGAGGATGCCATAGATAAAGAGCAGTTTAAGGTATATTTCCAGCCAAAGTATGACCTTAATTCTGAAAAAGTTGCCGGTGCTGAGGCTTTGGTAAGATGGGTACATCCTGAGAAAGGCTTTATGAATCCGGCAGAATTTATCCCATTATTTGAGACAAACGGTTTTATCACTGAGCTTGACAAGTTTGTCTGGGACAAGACCTGTGAGTACATAGAGGAATGGAAGAGAAAAGGCTATCCGGTAGTGCCTATTTCAGTTAATGTATCAAGAACAGATATATATAACCCTGATTTTATGGATATAATAATGGGAATCATTAAAAAGCACGGGCTTGAACCTGAAAACATACACTTGGAGATTACGGAGACGGCATATACCGAAAATCCGCAGCAGATAATAGAAGTTGTCAAAAAACTTAAGCTTCTCGGATTTATAATAGAAATGGACGATTTTGGTTCAGGCTACTCATCTTTAAATATGCTCAATGAACTGCCGATAGACATATTGAAACTTGATATGGGATTTGTTCAGGGAGATTTAAGCACGAACAGCAACAATATTTTGAGCTTTATCATAAGCCTTGCAAAATGGATGGATTATGCCGTAGTCGCAGAGGGGATAGAGACGGAAGAACAGATACAGATGCTCAGAAACATGGATTGCAATTTTGTTCAGGGATATTATTTTGCAAAGCCGCTTCCACCGAAAGAATTTGAAAAGCATCTTATTGAGCACAGCATTTTAAATAATGATATGGAAGGGCTTGAGATGAACTTCTCGGATGCGACATTCAGAAAATCACCGGGAACAATGCTTATAGTTGATGACCTTGTGCTTAACAGAAAGATACTCAGTGCGTCATTTAGCAGATATTTTAAGACCGTTGAAAAAGAGAACGGTGCGGGAGGCATTGGAATATATCAAAGACCATGCCGATGAGATAGATGTTATCATGCTCGACCTTGTAATGCCCGTTATGGACGGTTTTACATTGATGAAGCAACTTAAGATGGAAAACAAATATGCACACATTCCGATAATCGTCACATCACAGGGCGGTGACAAGAGCGTAGAAAAATCATTTGCACTCGGAGCAACAGACTTTGTAGAAAAGCCGTACAATCCACGCATAATCATGCATAGAGTACAAAATGTAGTTATGGCATATAAAAATGCAAGGTCAGAAGCAGCGGCAACAAATGAAAAAAATGACAGCGTGTCGTAGGAAAATAAAAATACATATGATAACAAAAACCTGACGGGAGTTTTAAACCGTCAGGTTTTTGCGGTTTTGAGTGCATAATAATTAAACATTTTTGCGATTTTTATGCAATACCTGTTTTTATATGAAATTTTAAACAATACATTTATGTGATATGGATGGTTATCCCCATTTTTTTAGCTATGGATTTAGCTTTGTAAAAAGTATCATTATCTGAAATTTCAAGACTTAATTCTTCTAGGTTTTGCATTTTTCCCAATATAAAAATATTGTCTATATTCGTACCAGAATACTTCAAATACTTTATTTTATCGAAATAAATAATTTTGCTGAATGTTATATTGGAATATTCTGCATCACTTGATTTAGCACAAATTATAAGTGAATTAAATCCGGTTGTAGTTTTATATTTAATATCATTAAAAAAGCAAAAAACATTTAATCTGCCGGAAGACTGAGTTCGGTCATTGTTACGAAAAAATAATGAGACTCCTTCTTGTTTTGTTTTTTTAATTCCTCCTTGTTCTTCAACTATCTGATTGATTTTATCAAAATGTTTTTTATTGTTATTTATATACTTATATATGATTTTTTGAATAATATTAGTTTTCTCAAAAATATTATCCGATTGATATGTTTTTTCACAGGCATATATAGTTATTTCTGAAATCTTATCATCTTTAGTGCAATTATTATCAATCCAAAAATCCTCACCGTATTTTTGTTGTATTATTTCATTGATTTCATCAAGATAGGGATTTCGATTGATATATGTATTTAATTTTATTACTATGATGCTTATAAAAGTAATTAAAACTATTGTTGTTAAGAGAATAATTGTTGATTTTATCCTTGTATTTTCTTTTAGTTTATTGCTCATTTATATCCCTCACTTCGATTTAAGTATATACTAAATGTTTATTTTTTAAAAGTATGATATTGTTTTAAAACTCAAGAAATTTACCACTTTAGCCGAAATAAAAGTATAGATATTTTATTTATAAGTCATAAATGAAAGGTGAGAAATCGATGAATGTGAATATAAGAGACATATACAACAGGACGGCAAATGTGTCCGGCAGCAGGGCAGGAGTTTTAAACGGTTCTATGCTTGCGATAGGAAGTAAGGGGCAGGTTGTTGAGGGTGTTGTATCGAAAGTTTCAAATCAGATTTCCATCAACTTTAACGGTGTTGAGGTGGCAGTACCAAAGACCGCAGTACAGAATGCCAGGGAGGGCGAAACGAGAAAATTTAAGATCATGGATGTGTCTAAAGATAATATCGTGCTGAAAGAAGTTGGAAACAGTGGTTTGGCATCCGGAGCGGTG
>ERZ780151.1941-NODE-1941-length-13200-cov-2.671206_pt1 | contig 13200 bp, 10 predicted proteins | sample MGYA00510983_ERZ780151 | MGnify/ENA primary metagenome ERZ780151 (study PRJEB29588, sample SAMEA2144623) | human gut metagenome | biome: human gut; feature: human-associated habitat; material: faeces | place: Denmark | collected 2008/2010 ... | reverse complement strand
CCCCGTCGGTGGCGGTGTCGCGCCCCGTGCGCTCGTATAGGATCTGGCGCTTACGCCCGTTCACGATCAGCGCGGGCAGTCTTCTCAAGCTGTCGCCCCGCTGGATGACCGGCGTGTAGGTAACGGATCGGTTGGAGCGGATCTCTAGGTCGCTCAGGTTGAGGGTGAGGTCTACTAGCAGGTAGTCACCGGACCGTTCGATGAGTTTTTTCTCTACGCGCAACGTGTTCTCCTGCGCGTACGCATCCGCCGCCGCCAAGGATCCGGCCAGCAGCAGAGCTATGGGTAAGAATCGTCTTTTCATCAGTTCGCGTGTTTTAGAATAAGTAGATCAAGCTGACGGCCGCCTGCGTAGGGCCGAAGTAGTGCTTCTTGTTGTCTTCCGACTTGTTGCCGCAATTCTTGCAAGGGAACTTGTCGTAATTGAGGTAGAGGTATCCTACGCCGAGCGTGGCCTCCAAGTTCCAGTGCTCGTGCAGGAGCCATTGGTATCCGTAGCTGACGCCTACGCCTGTTCCCCAGCCTTGGCGACGCTCGTTCTCGAGGTCGAGAACCTTCAGGTCGGCGAAGTTATAGGCGATAAAGGGTACGTGAAGCCCCAGGAAATGCCCTTGGAATGACTCGCAGAACCAATAGCGCAACTCGGGGTGCGCCCGGAAGTGTTTCATCGTACGGTCGTAAGATCCGTCGTCGTTCTTCCCGTCGAAGGGGTTGAGTCCCGCCTCCAAGTCCAGCGTCCAGTGCCGTGCCAGCCGGAACTCGGCGCCGAGGTTGAAGGTACCGCCCACTCCCCAGTACGGGAGATTGGTCTTGATGGCCGCCACGGCGCCCTTGTCATCGCCCGGCGAAGTCTGCGCTTGCGAGAGGAACGCCGCGCAGAGAAATACCATTAACGTGAAAAGCCTTTTCATTTTCATTGTATTCATTGAATTAAGTAAATAATCATCTTATGAACGGGTCGTAGTTCTTACCGGATACAGAAGTTGGGTCGGTTTTTTCCTAACGGCCAGTCACTCTCTCTATTTTCAGGAAAAGCCTTCGCGTTTCCATTGGTTCTTCCAGTCTCTCATCCATCACTAAGGGCTTGATATATGGTTCTTCCTGTATAGTGACAACGATCCTTATTTACGAAATAAGGTTTACGGCAGATAGATCCATCGCCGAACGGTTTCGTTATTGGAGCGAAAAAACGGTAAACGACCGTGGTTTTCTTATACATCCTCGTGTACGTAGTTCTTTTGACTGGCAAAAGGCGTGAGAAGAGCTTGTTAATAAAACGTAAAGGCACGATGGTAAGGACAGCCTTTGCCCTCCTTTTGGTAAAAGCGCCTAAAAGGCTTATATCAAGGAAAAAAACGTGAATATTCCTTATGCGGAACTTCTCTTTTCGGGAGAAAAAGGTTGTTTGCTAAAAAAGATTAGAAAAAAGCTTGTTTTTCTAATATATAAAACCGTACTTTGTCGTGTTGTTCTATAACAGAGTTGCCTTGTCGCTTCTTGTTGAATCGCAAACAACTCATTATAGGGCTGTTAATCCGGTTTTGACTTATTTCGTAAATAAGTCTCGTATCCCTTCCTCAGCAGATTATTCAAGAATCTCGTTATTTGTTTATTCGCCTTGTTCAGTTCCGACTGGTCGAGCGAGCTGAGATAGCATCGGGTGGTCTTCTCGGACGAATGCCCCATCGCTTGGCTAATCACGGCAACCGGGACGTGGTGCGCCAAGGCCTCCGAGGCCCATGTGTGACGCATGACGTAAGAGGTGAGCTTGATCTTCAGCCCCAGCCGCTCGCCGATTTCCCTCAAGGCCCGGTTCTGCCGGCTCAATAACCGTTTGTATTCTTGATTATTGGTATGATCCGGAGATGTCAGCCCCAAGTCGAAGATGAAAGGCGTGTCATTCCTGTATTTCCGGATCAGGGCCTTCATGCCGGAGGTGATTTCGATCCGGATCTGCGTGCCTGTCTTGCGGCGGTTGTACACGATCTCGCCGCCTCGGATATTTTCCTTTCTCAAGTTCACGATGTCCACGAAAGGCATGCCGAAGGCCATAAAACTGAAAATCGACAGGTCAGCGGCCCGCTCAAGGTCCGGTCGCTCCCGTAAGTCCTGTGCCGCTATCTCCCGGATGGCTTCGGAGGGGATGGCCCGTTTGGCGGTCTCTTCCCTTTTCAAGCGTAAGCGTGCGAAAGGGTTCTCCCGTACGGTCACCAGCCCTTCGGACAAGGCGGCGTTGTAGATCGCCCTCAGGCTACTCATATAACTATTGACCGAGTTGGTCTTTAACCCCAGTTTCTGCAAGAAACAGTGGAAATCGGCGATCTGCGTCGCCGTCACATCTTTGATACGGCAAACGCTCTTCCCCAAGAAACGCTCGAAATGTCGTCCCGCCACCTCATATAGTTCCGCGGTACTCAGCTTTCCCTGCTCCCTCTTGCTATGAGCACGTATCTTGACGTACTCGATGAATAAAAGAGCCGTGCTTTTGCTCTTTTGTTTGGACTGTCCCATAGCTTCTCTCCTTAATTAATTACATGAAAACATACTGACCCTATGTCGTGTTTTAAAGACATTCATGGTTTTCCAAAGAGAAACTAAAATATGAAAAAAACTTGGTTTGTACCACTCTCGGGTACAAACCAAGTTCTTACGAAGATATGTATGTTTATTAAGACGATATCAGCCTCGTACCTGTTTTGCGTCTAGGCGTTCTACCACCTTGCCATAAATAATCAAGGCAAAAGCTGAGACTAAAGCGATCGCTCCGAAATAATACCAGATATAATGGGCATTTGCGCTAGCCGTCAGCCATTCCTCATGAGAGGCGAAGAGGGTAGGTTCCGGACAGTATTTACTCAAAAGGAATCCGGATAATCCAAACCCAAAGATAGAGGATAAGAAGGAATGCAAATGGCTGAATCCAAGATAAAGACCTTCCTCTCCCTTGGGAGCTTGCAAAGAGAAATACTCGAGGAAGCGAGGCGATATGAATGTCTCGGCCAAGCCTTGGAACACGATGCCTACCACCATCATGAAGGCGACAGGGTGCATGCCGAGTATATTCGTATTTCCGTCTAGCATATTCCCGGATGCCATGCAAAGAGCGGATATCGGCATGATGAACATACCGACCGTCATGGAAGTAAGCGCTGTCCGCTTCCGCATCATCTGCGTTACTAGATTGACTGTCAGAACTACGACTAAAGGGTTTACGTTGGCGTACCAAGAAGGAGAGGCCCCCTCACCGGCCAAACGAAGCACATATTTAGGCATCGTGGCATACAGCTGGTGTTGCACCATCCAGAATCCGGTGATAATGATGATTAAGGTAATCAGCCGGCCATTACTGCAAACTTTGATCAAGGCGTTCCAAATCTGCCCGAACGTCTTGCCCTCGCCCGAGTGCTGGGCGCTTTTGTAGAAGAACCAAATGGCAAGCAAGGCAAGGAACGTCATGCTCGCCGAGAAATAGTTCAAGGTAATCAACCCCTCGTTACCCAACGCCTCGCGAAGCGGCTTCACGATGGTCTTTCCGGAGAAAGCCCCGATATTTACCATCGCGTAGAAGATAGAGAAACCCTTTGCCCGGGTTTCCGGCGTAGTTTCTTTAGCGACCGTACCGGAGATAACGCTCTTGATAAAAGCCCCGCCGCATACGATCAAGGCCATGATAGGGATAATGCCGTACTGAAGATTGCTCTCCAGCAATCCCGTAAAGGTAGTCGTCGTGCTGTATTCAACAAGTCCGGCGGATTGAAGCCAAGTAGGGTAAACTGCCAGTCCTAGATAACCACAAGTTAACAAAGTGAAAGCCAGTAGCATCGAGTTGCGGAAACCGATCTTATCGGCCAACGCTCCGGCGAATGTGGGCAGCAGATACAAACAGGCGGAAAAGATTCCGGCGATGCTGGCAGCCTGAATGTCGTTAAAGCCTAAGATGCGGCTAAGATAAAGGGTGATGACGATAAATACGCCGTAATAAGCGGCTCGCTCGAACAACTCGACGGTGTTCGCTACCCAGAATGCTTTACTGAACTTGATTTTCTCTTGTTTCTTAGTTGTCATGATATTTTTATTAGTAAGATAGATTAGATGGATAAGTAAAAGAGGAGGCGCAGGTGAGAAAATGAAGAGCTGCGCCTCCTCGTCTTTGTTTTATCGTATAGTAATTACGAATTAGGGCTTTACGGTATACGGTTGGTGGATCGCCTTATCGAAAGCTTTCCAATGCTCATCCGTCATGTTGCCCGGCGTAAACAACGCCACGCCAGCCGCTCCGTTTTCCATGGAGCCTCTTACGGCCTCCTCGATCTCGGACGGGATCAGTCCGTGGCCTTCCGGGTCCTTGATATTCGCCTTGTTCTGCCAATCCTCGCAGATGAACAAACCGCTATAAACCGGCTTCTTGCCTTGCACGGAGGCTACTTCCTCTTTCACGATCGGAGCCAGCCAAGAAGCGTCCTCCAGATAGAAATCGTTATAATTCATCGGGAAGAAAGCGTCGATATTCCATTTATTCCATTCTTGACGAACCATCCATTTAGCGTGAGAGTCCGGCCCCGGGAATACGGCGGCGCTCACTTTCTTGCCTTTGCCGTGAACCTCGTCGGCGATGCGGTTTACCAATTTCGTGATCAAGTCGCAACGGAACTGCGCCCATTCTGCGCATTTGGAAGGATCCTCTACGGATTTGATGTCGATACCGGTAGCGGCCTTGAAATCGGCCACGCATTTGTCACAGTAACAATAGTCCGCCGTAGGATATTCCTCGTCCATCACCAAACCGTATTTTTCCCAAAGTCCGCGGGCTAGGATGACATCCACGTAACGGATATAATCCAGATGGATATAATCCACCTCCGGGATATCGGCTACCTTGCCATACAGATTCAGCAAGAACTCCGCCGTACCTTCTTGGTTCGGGCACAGGCATTTGTAATAAGGCACATACGCCTGTACGGAATAGGCCGACTCGCCTTTCCGGTTCACGGCGTAGAGGGTGGAGTCCAATCCATGTTGCAACATGGCGGGAATCCATGCGTGATATTCCATGCCATTGGCATGGGCCGCTTTGGCGGCACGCTGAATTTTCTCCGTGTCATGGCCGGCGTTGTAGCACATCCCGTCTACTCCGTGGGCATGCCATTTACTAAAGTCCGCCTGTAAGGTTTGCTCGGTGGTATTCCCACCTTCGCCTTGCCATGCGTAGACCTTGACTGTTTTCTCGGGAGCCTTGACGCAAGCCGTCAGAGCGACGGCCGCCAAAGCGATAAAGAGCTTCTTCATATCTCGCAAGCGCATAAAGTCGGTATTAAGTTACGGTCGCCGTAAGCGTTATCTACACGGGCTACGTTAATCCAGAACTTGCTGTCGTGCAACCATTCCAGCGGGAAGGCGGCCTTCGTGCGGGGATACGCGTGTTTCCACTCGTCGGCGGTCACCTCGTATTCCGGATGCGGGGCATTCTTCAAGACGTTGTCCTCCTTGGATGCCTTGCCTTCCTCCACCTCCTTGATCTCGCTCCAGATACATTCCATTACCTCTACGAAACGATCCAGCTCGGCCTTGCTCTCGCTCTCGGTCGGCTCTACCATCAAGGTGCCGTGTACCGGGAAAGATAGGGTAGGAGCATGGTAGCCGAAGTCCATCAAACGCTTGGCGATATCGCCCTCGTCGATGCCCGAACGCTCTTTTACCGTGCGGCATTCCAAGATCAACTCATGACCTACACGGCCTGTCGCTCCGGTATAAACGATGCCGTACGTATCCTTGAACTTAGCGGCCAAGTAATTGGCGTTCAAGATGGCCGTCTTCGTCACTGTCTCAAGACCTTCCGTACCCAGCAAGCGGATGTAAGCGTACGTGATCGGCAGGATACCGGCGCTACCATAAGGAGCCGCGGATACCGTATTCAAGTCGCTGCCCCAAAGCACCGGATGCTGCGGCAAGAACGGAACCAGATGCTCGGCCACGCAGATCGGGCCTACGCCGGGACCACCACCTCCGTGAGGAGAAGAGAAGGTCTTATGCAGGTTCAAGTGACATACATCGGCGCCGATCGTACCCGGATTTGTCAATCCAACCTGCGCGTTCATGTTGGCGCCATCCATATAAAGCTGTCCTCCGCAAGCGTGAACGATGTCGCACATCTCCTTGATGTCCACCTCGAAGATACCATGCGTGGACGGATAGGTAATCATGCTGGCAGCCAGACGCTCCTTGTTCTCCTCGGCTTTCGCGCGGAAATCTTCCAGATCGATATTACCATTCTCGTCGCATTTAACGGTTACGGTCTTATATCCGCATTGGATAGCGCTGGCCGGGTTGGTTCCGTGGGCGGAAGCCGGAAGCAAAACGATATCACGATGGCCTTGGCCGATGCTTTCCTGATAAGCACGGATCACACGAAGACCCGTGTACTCGCCGGCGGCGCCGGAGTTCGGTTGCAACGTACAGCCCTTGAAGCCTGTGATCGTGCATAAGTAAGAAGACAGGTTCTCGATCAGCTCCGTATAGCCCTCCACTTGCTCCTCCGGAGCGTACGGGTGGATATTCATGAATTCCGCACGGCTAAGCGGCAACATCGTAGAAGCCGGGTTCAGCTTCATCGTGCAAGATCCCAGCGAGATCATGGATTGAGCCAAGGAAACATCCTTTCGTCCCAAACGGGTAATGTAACGCATCAACTCGGTCTCCGTATGATATTTCTTGAATACGTCTTGCTGCAAGAAATCGGAGGTACGGGCGAATTTAGCGTCGAAATAAGTCTGGGCGGGGATAGACTCGTCCAGCATATAGTCTTTACCTGCGGCTCCGGCGAAGATGTATAGTAATACGCCTATGTCCGTAGGCAATGTTGTCTCGTCTATGCTGACGCCCACTTGTCCGGCCTCGAAGTAACGCAAGTTCACCTTGCACTCCAAGGCGATCTCACGCAGCGCGTTCACCGACACGTGTGAAGGAAGCTGTATCTTCAAGGTATCGAAATAATCCTTGTTTAATTGCGTATATCCCAGTTTCTCCAACTCCTTGGCCAAGAATCCGGCCGTGGAATGAATCCGTCCGGCGATGTTACGCAACCCCTCCGCTCCATGATATACGGCGTAGAAGCCGGCCATGGTAGCCAACAACGCCTGAGCCGTACAGATATTGGACGTAGCCTTCTCTCGTTTGATATGTTGCTCGCGGGTCTGCAAGGCCAAGCGATAAGCCGGATGGCCGTAAGCGTCCTTGGAGATACCGATGATACGTCCCGGGATCGTACGTTTATAATCGTCCTTCGTAGCGAAGAAAGCGGCGGAAGGACCCCCGTAGAACATCGGGATACCGAAGCGCTGGCTGCTACCGAATACGACATCCGCTCCCCATTCTCCCGGAGGAGTCAGCAATACCAAGCTCATCAAGTCAGCGGCTACGCCTACCTTGGCTCCGGCGGCGCCCGCACGGGCTACGAATTCCTTATAGTCCTCGATCGAACCATCCGCGTTCGGGAACTGTACGATGGCGGCGAACACATCCGGCGTGAACTCGAATTTCTTATAATCGCCCACTACCACCTGGATGCCCTGCGGGACCATGCGGGTGTGGATGACGGCCAGCGTAGAGGCGAACACATTCTCGTCGATGAATACCGTATTCGCTTCCGCTTTCACCTGCGCACGGCTACGTGAACCATGGAACATGGTAACCGCCTCGGCTGCCGCGGTCGCCTCGTCGAGTAGCGAGCAGTTTGTCAAAGGTAATCCTGTCAATTCACTGATAACAGTCTGGAAGTTCAGCAACGCCTCCAAGCGTCCTTGGGATACTTCCGCCTGATACGGAGTATAGGAGGTGTACCAAACCGGGTTCTCGAATACGTTACGTTGGATCGGGGCCGGGCAAACCGTGTCGTACCAACCCATACCGATATAAGAGGTGAATACCTCGTTCTTGGAGGCCAGCTCGGCGATATGCTCGGCGAACTCACGTTCCGTCATGGCCTCCGGGAGGTTCAACGGCTCTTTCAAACGGATGTTGGCCGGAATGGTCTGATCGATCAACTCGTCCAAAGACTTCACGCCAATCGTCTCCAACATAGCGGGAATATCTTCCGCTGAGATGCCCACGTGGCGGTTTACAAACTTATTTGTGTCCATAATTCTAGTATTTTATAAATAAGGATTATTTAATTTCTCATCAATGATTCGTGTCTCGGGGCCATGGCCGGGGTATACCACGGTCTCGTCCGGCAACGACAGCAATTTGTCCTTGATAGCGGCAAGCAGTACATCTTGGTTGCCTCCCCATAGATCAGTACGGCCGATGCTTCCGGCGAACAAGGAGTCTCCTACGATCACGAAACCGTTCTTCTTGTTATAGAAAGCCAAGCCTCCGGGCGAATGGCCGGGAACGCTCAATACCGCCAGCTCGGATTTCCCGAACTTTATGATTTCCCCGTTTACCAGATATTTCCCTACCGGGATGCTTTTCGCCTTCATCGGCAGGCCGAATGCCTTGGCTTGCTCCTCGGGAGAGGGAAGGCCCTCCACGTCCGCTTTATGGGCTTCCGGGCTCAATCCGTAGGTGTCATGGATGAATTCGTTACCGAATATGTGATCCAGATGGAGGTGCGTACAAAGGTAACGTTTCAGCGTCAGCCCGTTCTGGGCGATAAAGTCGCTTACTTCTTTTTGTTCCTCTTTGCGCAGGCAGCCGCAATCGATAAGGACCGCCTCCTTGGTATCATCGTATAGCAAGTAAGTATTCTCGGAGAAATAGTTTACTTCGAAAGATTTTATCGTAATCATAAGGGTACGTACACTACTTTTTTAGTTTCAAAAAACTCTTCTTTAAAATGGTCTTTCAGATCCATGCTTATCGCTTGGTTCCGGAAAGGCAATATCTCGTGCGCCAGCTCTCCACCTTTCAGGCAAATCAATCCGTTGGGCAACGCGTTGATCTGTTCTTTCTTTATATTCTTGCGGACGAGCTTTACCAGATCCGCCAGAGGCATCACGGCACGGCTTACCACGAAATCGAAAAGCTGCTTTTCCTCCTCGCCCCGGCAATGGCGGAAGGATACGTTCTCCAGCCCGATCGCCTCGGCCACGGCTTGTCCCACCTTGATTTTTTTCCCGATGCTGTCTACCAGATGGAAATGGGTCTCCGGGAATAAGATCGCCAAGGGGATGCCGGGAAAACCGCCTCCCGTACCCAGATCCATCACCGAGGAACCCGGCTTGAAACGCAGCATATGGGTGATACCCAGCGAGTGAAGCACGTGATGCGGATATAGGTTCTCGATATCCTTCCGTGAGATCACGTTGATCTTGGCGTTCCAATCCGTATATAGGTCATATAGGGCGGCGTATTGCTCTTTTTGCCGGTCGGTGAGATCGGGGAAATAAGATGTGAGAATTGAGAATTGAGAATTGAGAATTGAAAATTTCTCTGTATTTTGTTCCATAGGACATCTGTTTATAGGTTTATCTATCATTAATTTTCAATTCTCAATTTTCAATTAACTGACTTATCGGGCTGTCATCCCGCAGCAAATAGCGGATTTCCTTGTAAGGGAGATGGACGTTCGTGACGCCTACCACGTATGCCGCTATCTCATATTCGTTGAAAGAATAGGTGATACCCGTCTCGTCTACGAGGAAGTTCCCGTTCGGGAAGATCTCGTCCACGCTAAAGAAACCGATATTTTCCAGTTCCTTGGCGTCGGATACGTTGTTTTGCTTGGCGATCTGATCTACCAATATTCGCGCCAGATTGTCTTGATAGTTGTCCACGAATATCTCCTCCTCGGTGATCGGCTTACCGGTCTTGAGGTTCACTACATGGTTATTGTAGGAATGCGCGCCGTGCGCTCCGCCCGTATAGTTCTCGAAGCTTACCGTATAGCTGATGATATCGTCTTGGTTGAAGGCGATATCATCCGACGACATCTCATAGTAAGAGAACCAAGAGCCCACCGGTGTCTCGTCGGATTTCGCCACCTCAGCCTTGTAATCCTCTTCCATATCCTTATAAGCGGCCAGATAGTCGTCGGTATATTTCCGTACCGCCTCCTCGGGGGATAATTGCTCATAATTCTCGCCGAAATAAGAGGAGACGAACTGTCTCTGTAGATTCTTAAGAACCTCTTTATCCGAATATTTCCGGGGATAAACGAACTTGATCTCTAGATTGCAATTGGGATTATCCGGATTATCTAACAAATGGTAAGTCTTTTCCACGCTGATAGAATCAAACGTGATACTGTTTTCGGAAGCCTTCTTCGTTCCGGTATCGCAACCCGTGGCTAAGATACCTATCAAAAGAAGCGCTAGCATGCTTTCGCGTAAATGCGTTCTCATCGGACTACAGATTTAATTTATTTGTACGCGAATGTACGTTATTAAATTGTATAATCAAATTGCACGATGAAGTTTAATAAGAGGACAATCTTTCCTCGGTGGTTTTCGGGTTGAGTTGTCTATTTGTCCGATACTTTCCGGGTGTTCTCTTGCGTGAGAAGAATAGTTCCCATTTTATATCACCTAGGGGCATACCTAGCCTTATCCTTCATAAGATGCAAGGCCACCAAACGCTGTCGTTATATTAATGTTATAATACAAATACACTTTTGCGCCTGCATCAGGTTTTCTTGAGCTTGTACTTTCTTGGTCATAATAAACCTCTATTTCGGCTTGAGGATCTTCTGGTTTTTCCCCTTCATCGATAATGTCATTTTCACTACAACCAATAAAAATGACCATGAAAAATATAAATAAAGAAGTTCTCATGTTTCTGAATCAGTTTTAATTAGTTAACAACTAAAATAGGATTGCCCTAAATGTACAATTAGTTTTTATCATACCATTATAGTTTGAAGGAAATTATGGGTAATGATGATAAAATTTAACTATAGCCTATTGGCACAAGTCTACCATCAATAGGATGTGAACGCATTAAAAAGGTTAAACAATAGTGAGCTACCTATATTCTCACGAACGAGATAGCTCTTTTCTTTATTTAACTAAATAACCAAGCTTTTCCTCTGAAAAGCCATGTTGTTAAATTCGATTAATTATAGGCCAAATGTATAATTATTGGAGAAATAGAGTTTTTATGGGCAGACACAAAAAAAAAGCGTGAAGCTGCCGTTATATTGTTATAGGCTTGTCAGGTATCCCCATACCTTTGTCAACTATAACAAACGACAGCTCACGCCATTATTGTATATTTGAGATAATACAACAGCGTGAGCATGAAGTTTGTTATTCTAGTTGACTTTGCTTTTAGGGATGTTTGACAATGCCTAGAATAACACTCGATGCTCTAATACATAATATGTCGCCATGCTTTTCAACTAACGCTATAGCCACATGACGATGCAAATATAACTATATATTTTGTAAATCAATGTTTTTATTGGCGAATTATTAACAGATATGCAAGTGCATACTACTCGTTCTTATGCTTTCTCTTTAGCTATCAGCCCATCGAAATACCTCCGCAGCAACCATGCCATGGCTTGCTGTCGCACCATCGTCAGCCGATAGTCCTCGCTGATGGGCAGGTGACCCGGTGGTCTCCAATGGGCGAAGAGGCTCATGGCGTGGCGTTTCTCCTCGGGGGTATCGTGTATCAATCCCCGCTCTTGCAAGGACTGGTAGACACGGGCGGGATAAAGGCGTTCCAGCGGGTAACCGGCCTTGTATTGCTGGAATACCTTGCGGAGAAAGGCAAGCTCACGCTCTTCCTTGTAAGCCTCGCTGACGGGTGGGAGGGCGTTCTGCCGCCGATCCCGTTCCCGTTCCACGACGGCGTGATAGCGCAGGTCGCTTGTCTTGTAGGCTTTCAGCCAACGTGAGAAGGTGCGGAGGTTCACGCCCGTGTAGTCGCCGAACGTGCCTTTCGCCCCTAGCTCGAAGCAAAGCGATACCTCGGGGAAGGTGAGGTAGGCGTATGATTCCCGGAGGTCGGACGATAACTTGGCCGCCAATATCCCGATATCCCGCTCGTTGTACGTCTGGTAGCCGACCATGATGTACGTCTGTGCGATCAACTGGGAGACGGATTGCGTGAGTTGTTCGATTGATATGTCCTCGATCCGTTCCGAGGACAAGGATTCCCGTAGCCTAAGCTCTAGACTTGTCATGTCCGTCGGCTTGTAAGATGTTCAATGCTATTTGTGCCGCTCGTTCGCTCGCTTTCATGGCTTCTTCTATGCGTGAGGGGGCGGCGGGCCGTTTGTTTCCGGCCGGGGCGATTGGTGCGGGACGATTGATTATGTCTGCCTCGGGTTGGTAATCGAGGCATCTCCACCAAGAGGTGAAACGACGGGCGTAATCGTTCTTGGTGCGGAGCGTTCCCATGTCGCCGGGAGAGACGATGTGACTCTCGAAAAGTTCCATCACGCCCGGTAACAGGTCCAATACGGCGGGACCTTTGCCGCTCATACGGACGATAGCGGCCCGCCAATCCTCATCGTTGGATAGTTCGTCTCGATAAGAGCGGAGGATCTCTTCCCGTGCGTACGTGCGTGCGGGAGAAGAAGTAGTAGTAATGTTTTCTTTCCTTTCCTTTACTATACTATATGCACTTTTCGTGTCATTTTGCGGGGTTTCGTCTGCGAAAACCTCGGTTTTTACATCGTTAACTATTTTATACAACTCAATAACAGCTTTATTATCTGGTCTTTTACTCTTTGAAAAGGCATATTGCTCTTGTATGGTCTCGGAGGTTAGGATATGGCTTTTGTCAAAAGATCTCTCGTGGAATAATCCGAGTTCTATCATTATCTCGATCATGCTCCGGATGTCTTTTTCTTCGAGCCCGAGTTGATCCGAAAGATCGAATATATAGTTGTCGGTTATTTCTATAAAATAACTATTGGCGTAAATGTCGCATAATAAATCCATATAGAGGACGATTGCCTTGAAGCCGCCTTTCCTCTTCAAGCGGCGTATCGTGCGATTATTCATGAAATCGGTATTGAGCGGGAAATAATCCAGCCCCTTTTTAATAGGTCGTGCCATGGTTAATTGAAAATTGATGATTGAAAATTGAAAGTTAATCGCGAGTCTTGATCGCCCTCACGATCCATTGCAGCGTGCGTACGTTGAGCAGCTCGGCGGGCGTGGTGCGTATCACGAGCCATCCGCAAGCGGCGGCCTCGTTGTATTTCTCCATGTCACGCCGCCAGCCCTCGGGGCGGAAGTGGCGACCGCC
>ERZ780151.1935-NODE-1935-length-13255-cov-4.923409_pt1 | contig 13255 bp, 13 predicted proteins | sample MGYA00510983_ERZ780151 | MGnify/ENA primary metagenome ERZ780151 (study PRJEB29588, sample SAMEA2144623) | human gut metagenome | biome: human gut; feature: human-associated habitat; material: faeces | place: Denmark | collected 2008/2010 ... | reverse complement strand
ATCTGCCGCTCCCGAGCCGGCAGAGTGTCCAGCAGCAGCCGAAGCCGTCGGACATCCTCCTGCCGCTCACAGCTGTCCTCCATGCAAAAGCCGTCCTGTATCACGTCCGCTAAGGTCAGCGCCGAGTCCCCGTCTGCCTCCAAGGTTTCCTGTAAGGAGACGGTCTGCCCGCTCTTGCGTTCCCGCCGGAACTGCATCCGGATCTCGTTTGCTATCCTCACCCGAGCGAACGCCGGACGGAGAATCGGAACCATCTCCACCGCCCTCGGGATCGTTGTCGTCCTCTTCCGGGGCTACCGGGAAGGTGGTCCAGTCGATCTCATCCTCCGGTGAACCGAAGAGCACCACATGCGCCACCTTGCCGTCCCACACCACCTTGCGCACCACCGTGCGGATGGCAGCGCGCTTCTGGGTCACGGTCATGTCGTCGATGTTGTCGTGGAACACGGTCAGCAGCTGCCGCATCACGTCAAACTCGATGCCGCCCAGAACACCGTTGTCGGTGAGGCTTTCCAATTCCCGGATGCGGGAACTCAGGGTGGCATCCTGTGCATTCAGTTCCTCAATGCGCTTTTTCAGGTGGACTGCGGCGGTGCTGTCTCCAAAATCGGCAAGGGAGTCGATGAGGGCGGTGATCTTCCGCTGCGTCTCGGCTTGCTCCTTGCGCAGAGCAGAAAGCTTGGTCTCACACTCGGAGCGGTTGCCTGCATGGGCAGACCTTGCCTTTTCCAACTGCTTCATAAAGTCGCTGGAATGGTCGGCAAGGTGCTTGACCTGCTCGCAGATGGCAGCATCCAGCAAATTGCCGTTGGCATTCCGGACATTACATAACTCTCTCCGGCTGCGCTCCTTCAGCTTGCACATATAGGGAAAGACCACCTGCCCGTCGGCAGTTTTGCGCCCGGTGACCTTCGGGTACATCCGGCTGCCGCAGGAGCACCACAGCAGGCCGGTGAGCAGGGCTTCGTTGCCGCGGGACTTGTGGTAGGACTTGGATTTGTTCCGTTCCAGCGACTCCTGCACCCGAATCCACCGGTTCGAGGAGATGATGCCGGGATGCTCGCCCACCGAAACGATCCATTCGCTGATGGGATTGTAGACCGTAGCACGGCCTTTTTCCTGGTCGCTGCGGTTGTAGGCCAGCACGCCGCGCACACCGTCGAAATCGGACTCCGGGGCGAACAGTTCTGCCTCATTGTCCACAAAATACTGATAGGCGTCCTTGTCTGCAATCAGGTAGACAGGATTCTGCAAAATCGACTTGATGGAAAACCGGGTGAACGAACGCCCGGTTTTTGTTTTGATGCCCTGCCGCAGCAGCTCGGTCTCGGTCATGGTCAGGGAATCGTACTGCTCGTAGAGGTCGAAGATTTTGTAGATGATCTCTGCTTCGTCCGGCAGCAGCTTGAGCTTGCAGGCCTTTTTTGTCTTGCCGTCCACCGTGATGCTCTTGACGCTCTCGGAGGCGTATCCCGTGGGGGTGGTGCCGCCCAGCCAGCGCCCGGTCTTTGCCAGCTCGTGCATGTTGTCCCGGATGCGCTCCGCGATGGTCTCACGTTCCAGCTGACTGAACACCGATGCGATGTACATCATCGCGCGGCCCATGGGGCTGGAAGTATCAAAGCTTTCCCGGATGGACACAAAGTCGATGCCCAGCCGTCCCAGTTCTTCAATGAGGCTGGAAAAGTCGCTGATGTTGCGGCTGATGCGGTCCAGACGGTAGACCACAATGGCCTTGAATTTCCGGTCCTTGGCCGCAGTCATCATCTTTTTGAAATCCGGGCGGTTCAGGTTGCCGCCGGAAAAGCCCTCGTCCTCAAAGACAACGGCATGTTCCGCGGCAGCATCGCCGTAGTGAGTGCGGATATATTCGCGGCAGAGGTCGATCTGATTTCCGATACTTTCGCCCTTGCCGGTGTAGCGGGATTTGCGGGAATAGATGGCAATGGTGTCGGCAGTTTTGGCCATAAGATACTCCTTTCCTGTTGTCCGGTGGCCGTAGATGCGGCTAAGTAATTTGAACGTTCTGTATTCGATTATGTTGAGCGGCTTTCCTTCAGTTGAATGGATTACGGCTGGTTAAGTATAATGTGTAAGAGATTGAGAAGAACTTTTTTCACAAGAGAGAACTTTATGGTATATCACTTTTTGTAAGATGCCTTCAGAAGAAGCGACAACAGACTTCTGAGGAGGACAAAACAATGTCAAACGGTGATTATGGCTACTTCGGCAAAGGCGATACGGGCTATGCCCAGTACATGACGGCGTTCAACCGCAACTTCGGCGGCTCGTCCGGCGGCGGTGGTGGTGGCGGAAACCACAACAACAATGGCGGTGGCGGCGGGGACGGTAGCGGGTGCGGCTGCCTGATCGCTATTGCAGTGGTCGTGGTGCTGATCCTGATCGTCTTGGGTGGCTGAATCAATCCCTGCAGGTGAAACACAGGTTTTCCCTGTGGGGATTTTTCGAATCTGCTTGTAGAAAACGGCGGTCTATGATAACATGAAATCAAAGAAAAACAGGAGGGCTTACACATGGTTTTACTGGTTGTGGATACACAGAAAGGTATCGTGGATGAACGCCTGTATGCGTTTGAAAAGTTTGTCAGCAACATCGGGGAATTGATCCGGACTGCCCGCGAACAGGGAATCGAGGTCGTCTATGTCCAGCATGACGATGGGCCCGGTACAGGCTTTTCCATCGGGGACGATGAATTCGAGGTCTATTCCGAATTTGCACCGTTGCTGACTGAAAAACGGTTCGTCAAAACCGTATGCAGTGCGTTCAAAAAAGAAAGCGGTCTGCTGGAATATCTGACGGAAAAAGGCGAAAAAGATGTGATGGTCTGCGGCATTATGACCGACTTCTGCATCAATGCAACGGTGGAGGCGGGCTTTGAGCATGGCCTGCACATGATCGTTCCTGCCTATGCAAATTCCACGCAGGACAACGAGTACATGACGGGGGAGCAGAGCTATCGCTATTACAATGAATTCCTCTGGCCGGATTGTTATGCCGATTGCGTGCCGATGGAGAAAGCGTTGGAACTGCTCAAAAAGTGAGGAGTAATGCTATGTCATCACTGAAGAACCCTTTTGGAGAAAAAAACGGAAAACTTATACTGATTTCAGATATCTCCCCGAAGGAAAATGGAAAAAAATGTGGTTGCATTTGCCCACTTTGCAAAGGAGATTTTCAGGCAAAAAACAATGGGACGATTCGACAACCACATTTTGCGCATCTTGGAAAGCCGTGCAATGAAACGATTGCCTTTATGACAGCTCTTTATAAGTTTTTTGAGCAGAGCATAGAGTTAAGCGGGACATTTTGCCCGCCATCTGTTTATGCGAATTTTAGTGGACTTGCGGCAGACCAACGAGCATGGTTAAGTACAATTCGGGCATATACTAATTTCTCGACGGTTCAATTAGATAAAGCAGAAATCATATTAGAATCCCACCCGTTTGAAGTGGAAGGATGTGAGGTTGTCTGTAAAAAAGAACTTCCTGAAGCACTTCTATTGACTGCAAAAGAAAAACAGAGAAAACTTGCGGTTATCGTTGTTCCTCCGGCAACAATTTGTAAAGAACAACAGGCTCCTCGGCCATATAATCAGTTACCAACACTTGCAATCTATATCGACAAAAATGTAAACTTCTATGAGCTACATAGCGAACAGCTCATGAAGAAAATTGAAAAACTCGACTTCCGAACAGAGTGGATCAAAAATAATAAACTGGAGCGACTGAAAGATGAATGGCTAGAGCGAAAATTACAAGAACATCAGCTTGAATATGAAAAAATAAAAGAACGGCAGAAAGACGTTCAAAAAAGGCTAAATGAAAAAATAGAATCGGTTGACCAGAGAAGAAATGTAGTAGGATTGACAGAAGAGCGTTGGCATACTTGCGTAAGATGTCATAAGTGCAAACCGGAAAGTGAATTAGTGTATTATCAACATGATCGCGAAGATGACGAAGCAATTTGCAGAGAATGCTCTCAAAAGAAGAACAGAGAAATTGAACAGTCAGTGGTTGATGTTGATATATGGAATTTTGAGAAGTAGAGGGTTCATCGCATATGATTTCCGAAAAGGTTAAAAGTCAAATTCAAGTGGTGCAGGGTGACATTACTAAACTGGACTGTGACGGCATCGTGAATGCGGCCAATCGCAGTCTGCTGGGTGGCGGCGGTGTGGATGGTGCCATCCACCGGGCAGCAGGGCCGGAATTGTTGGCGGAGTGCCGCACGCTGCACGGCTGCCGCACCGGAGAAGCAAAAATCACTAAGGGCTACCGGTTGAAAGCAAAGTATATCATTCATACGGTAGGCCCGATTTATTCCGGCACAGCAGAGGATGCCGCGCAGCTGACGGACTGCTACCGCAATTCGCTGAACCTTGCCAAAGAGCATGATGTCCATAGCATTGCGTTCCCGGCAATTTCGACCGGCGTGTATGGCTACCCGCTGGAAGATGCCACGGAGATTGCGGTCAAAACAGTGGCGCAGTGGCTGGAAGCACATGCGGATTACGCCATGCAGGTGATTTTCTGCTGCTTCGATGCCCGGACGGAGCGGGTGTATCAGGCAAGGCTGTAACCGGAAGAGGTGTGAGAGATGGGCTTTTTCAAAAAGCTGTTTACAGGGATCGGTTTTGCGGCAGGATTTCTGTTCTTCGGATGCTTGTCAGTGATTGTGTATGCGTCCCGTGGACGGCATAAACCCTGCCATCGGCGCAGCAGCTTTTGGAACACACTGGAGCGCTACCTGATTTTTTCGTGGATCTGTGATGGTGTGCGCAGCAGCCGGAAACGAGCGGAAAAGTCCTATTATCAGCGCACAGGCAGCGATTTCTGGCAGACTCAGACACGGGTTCGACCGGAAAATGTTAAAAATGCTGCTCCTGCGGAGAAAAAGTCAAAGCCGGAAGCGAAAAACACGGACACAGGTGCAACGCGGTCGGTAAAACCAAAGAGAACGGAGCGTCCTTCTGCGGCACAGAAAGCATCGGCAGCACAAAGCGGTGCCAAAAGCGTGTCGGTGCCGACTGTACTAGGGCAAAACGTTTCGGAGGCTGACGCAGAAAAGCACAGCGAATGGTCAAAGCCTAAGCCAGAGCCCAAGCAGGAGCATGCTGCGCAACAGTCAGAAGCCAAAGAAGTACATCAAAAGTCCGCACAGCAATTGGAAGCAGAACGGCAGCAGAAACTGGAAACTCTGCGCACTGCGATGCAGAAACAAATTTGCGCCATCCATGCAGATGTAGAACTCTCGGCCAACGGTCAGAATGACAGTGAAGCGGCGGAGCAGAAACTGCATATCCTGCTGTATAAATCCACACTGCCTGAGAATGACCTGAATCAAGCGCTGGATGAGCTTCGGACGGAGCGCAGACGGCAAAAGGCAGAGTATCAGGGGGCACCGTTTGCGGATGCGTTTTTGGTGAACCTGATTTTGTCCGATGAGGACAGTGAACGGGCCTGCATCGTGGATGTGGGGGATACCGGCATGAGCTATGTCATTCCGTGGAGCAGCATCCCGAAGGAACTGCAGGAACCGCTGCACCGCTATGTATCGGAAGCGGAAGGAAAGCTCTGCGGCTACTGCAAGGAAGAACTCTGCAACAGTGAAAGCGGCAGGATGGTCGTGGAACTGTATCTTGGTAAACAGGATGGGCATGGCTCCCGAATCCTGTACTGAAAATGGAGTAAAGATTGAAATACAGAGAAATCGCAGACGGCATTTTTGTTGACCGTCCCAACCGCTTTATTGCCCATGTGGAAGTGAATGGAGCAGTGGAAACCGTCCATGTCAAGAACACCGGGCGGTGCAGGGAACTGCTGCTGCCCGGTGCGGCGGTGCGTCTGGAAGTGTCGGACAACCCGAAACGCAAGACAAAATACGACCTTGTGGCGGTCCGCAAGCAGAAACTTGGCTGGGTCAACATGGACAGTCAGGCACCCATATTTCCCGGATGCACCCACCGAGCGGGGTGTGAAGCACCTGCACGAGCTGTTTTTGCTCTGCCATGTAGGGCGGGATAGTCTGGAAATCGTGGAGCAGAGGGAAGGGTGAAGACGGCAGAAAAACGCTTTGCGTGATTCAGTTACAGAAATCATAAATAGGAAATGTTATCATATAGATACAAGAAACACACCGACAACATTCCAATGGAGGATTTCGATATGAAGGCAAAGTTTTACATCTGCAATCACTGTGGCAACCTCGTCACTACCATCCATAACGCAGGCGTTCCGCTGGTCTGCTGCGGGGAGAAAATGAAAGAGCTGGTTCCCAATACGGTGGAAGCCAGCGGCGAGAAGCATCTGCCGGTGGCAGAGCTTTCCGGCAGTCGTCTCACGGTCACAGTGGGCGCGGTGGAGCACCCCATGGCGGATGTTCACTATATCCAGTGGATCTTCGTGGAGACTGAGAACGGTGGGCAGATCCGCTATCTGAATCCGGGGCAGGCTCCCAAGGCTGTTTTTGAACTGGGAAGTGAAAAGCCGGTGGCCGTTTACGCATACTGCAATCTGCATGGGCTCTGGATGACGAAACTCTGATACAATCAATGCAAACGGGGAGTGATTTGATGTCACTCCCTGTTTTTTGATGAGAACTTTATGCGGTTCTTTTGGTTCGGAACTGTGTATAAATGGGATGGATAAAATGAGTAGGCACACTATATGCGTTTGTTGAACGCTGATAGCGTTCAATTTTTTGCGTGGAATCGTGAAAATGAGACCTGTGAAAAACGTAGAAAATTTGATATGGTTGCGCTGCAAACTAAGACATATTGATGTTTTTGAAACGAGTTTATAGTGAAATATGTGTAATTCGAGTGCAGATATTCATTCTTGTGAGTTTGTTGTGTGAATTTGTCACGTTCCGCCGCAAAAAAGGACTTGACGGAAAAAATACTCTGTGGTAATTTATGAGCAAATTCGCTTTTGTGAAATAAAGTCGAATTTGAATCCGCATGCATTATCCTGGTATAACAACCATCTGAGGGAAAGGCTGACGTTTCTTGCACAGGAATTAGAAAAGATTACGGCGGACCTCCCGGTATGGGGATAGGAAAAAGCAGAATCCTCTTTTTCAATGCCCAAAAGCGTGGTAGAATAGGGAAAAGATTCAGTATCTGAAAAACGGAGCGCGCAACAATGAAGATTCTGGTCAGCGCCTGCCTGCTGGGCGAAAACTGCAAATACAGCGGCGGAAACAATTACAATCAGGCGGTCTGTGATTTTGCGCGGGGGCATCAGGTGGTTCCGGTCTGCCCGGAGGTTTTGGGCGGCCTGCCCACACCGCGGTGCCCGGCGGAAATCGTGCAGGGCGTTGTTACGAACAAAGAGGGCATCAATGTGGACCGGGAGTTCCGAGCGGGCGCAGCCAAGGCCCTTGCCATCGCAAAAGAAAATGGGGTGGAGCTTGCCATCCTGCAATCCCGCAGCCCCAGCTGCGGCGTGAAGGAAATCTACGATGGAACGTTTTCCGGGACAAAGATTCCCGGACAGGGCGTTTTTGCCAAGATGCTGATGGACGAAGGCATCCGTGTTCTGGATGCCGGGGAATTGCCTAAAATTATCTTGAAAAATGAGGACGGAAAATGTCAATCAGACTGATTTGCAGCGACATTGACGGTACGCTGCTGCAATACGGAAAAAAGGAACTGGAAGACGAGATCTTTGAGCAGATACGGGAGCTGCATCGGCGCGGCATTTTGTTTTGCCCGGCATCCGGTCGGCAGTATACCAGTCTGCGCAAGCTCTTTGCACCGGTGGCAGACTGCTGTGTGTTTCTTTGTGAGAACGGCGGCGTGATCTATAAGGACGAACAGTGCATCGCCAAGAATCCGATGCCGCGTGCATTGGCCGAAGAAATCGCCAACGACCTGTGGACCCGCAGCGACGGGCAGGGCGAGGTAATGCTTTCCGGCCAGAATACTGCATACCTGATGGAGCGGGGTCTGGGAATGCTCAAGCGTATTCAGTTCATCGGGAACAATTATCAAATCATCCATGACCCTTTCGAGGTGCCGGAGGAGATCACAAAAGTATCGGTGTATCTGCACGAAGGCGTAGAATCTTACACGGAACGGTTTGTCCCACGATGGAAAGAGGCGAACTGCGCTGTGGCAGGGCCGTACTGGATCGACACCACCTTTGCCAACAAGGGCATCGGTGTGCGCAGCATCTGCAAAACGCTGGACATCGCCCTTGCCGATGTGATGGCTTTTGGCGACAATTATAACGATGTGTCGATGCTGGACATTGTGGGTGTGCCCTACATTATGGATGGTGCCGCCGCACCGCTGCGGGAAAAGTACCCGAACCATACACCCCGCCCAGAGGATGTGCTGCGGGAGTTCTTGAAGCAGAACTGAATTTTGCACGCATGTGTGCAAAATTCAAAATGATACGATATAAGGAAATATTTTGACATGACGAAAGTGCTTTTCATCTGCCACGGCAATATCTTTGAGAACGCAAAATAATAACGATACTAAATTGAAAACTTGCGTTTTGAGTGGCTTACTACACCACAATTATACCATTTTGTAAGAGCCTTGAATGACAATAAAACCGCTGATAGTCTTGCAGATTGCAGGCTGTCAGCGGTTTTTATTTATTGTAGTTCCTGATCTAAGTCATCAAAAAGCGGACAGGAGAAAAATTGGCCGAGCGTGATATCAAGGCCATCGCATAGTTTCTTGATAGTGGCAATGGAAATCCGCTGGCGAGCAGGGTCAAGCATACTGTAGACTGTGGACGGCGTGACCCCGGAAAGATTGGCCAGTTCGTTGGGCCGAATTCCTCGTTGATCGCAAAGCTGTTCGAAACGTTTAACAACAGCATCCTTTACCGTCATGCAGCATCACCTCTAATAAAATTGTATAGAGATGTGCGCACCCACGTATACGCACTTGCGTATAAATCTGAAATATTCTATACTTTTGACAGTACGCAATCGCGTAATGAATCTGGAAGTGAGCGTTTCAAAAATAAAAAAGGTATCTTCCATAGTAATAATGGAAGAATACTGCCAAGATACAGTGATATCCCGCTGATTTTTGATTGGCCTGACTGCGGATGGACGCTCTATCTTCTTGAAAAGATGCGTTGAATCTCCCGCCGTTTTCGTGATAAATCAGAATGCACATACCGCTGCAGGGTGATATTGGCATTTGCGTGACCCAATAGCTCACTGAGAGTCTTGATGTCACATCCCGACTGCAGACAGGTAGTGGCAAAAGTATGACGGAGAACATGAGGGCGTACCTGATGTACGGCCGCCTGTTTCAGATAGGTTTTGATACTCTTCCGATAACAGCGCGGCTCTACAGGTTTAATCGTGTTGCCTGATAAGAACCACGCATCCGATGGGTAACTTTTTTGAAGAATCTTGAGTGCCTGGACCATGTGCTTTGAGAGTGGGATCTCCCGTCGGGATGTACGAGTTTTGGGTGTCTGGATCAAAATTTTGGTATGTCCGTCACCACAGGGAATTCGGCTTACCGCCCGTTTGATTTGCACTGTTCCGGTTTTCAGATCAAAATCGTCCCACTTCAGTCCACAGACCTCTCCAATTCGCAAACCGGATTCTATGCCAAGTAGCAGGCCGAGCTTTCGGGGCGTCGGATTGGATAAAACATAGGTGCGAAGCCGATTTTGCTCTACTACAGAGAGCGGTGTCATTGAATGGCTCTTCTCTTGCGGCAGACGGACAGATAACTCCATCGGTCGAATCAGCCTTAGATGCACAGCGTACTTACAAATACGACGTACCATAGATAGGCATTCTCTGGCAGAGGAGAAGCCAAGCTCCTTGTGCTGTCCATCAGGTGGCGCGATTATTTTCTGCAAGGCCTGTTCCAAAATATTTTCTTCCAGTCTTGAGATTGGCACTGTGCCCAAGATGGGGAGAACATATTTGTACAGTGTGTACTGATAATGGGCACAAGTGGATTCTTTCAGCCCACATTTGACAGACTGCAGCCAAGCCTCGGCAAGCTCTGTGAAAGTCAAGTGGGCATCTATGAGTTGAAATCCCCCATACTCTGACTTCTTATGAATGAGCCGCTGTTTGACCTCCGCGTATGTTGTGCCATAGATATAGCCCCAGCAAATTCTTCTGTCTGGCGTGCGTGCCTTGATGTACCGTCCTTCCCACCGACCATCATTCCGTTTGTGGATGTTTTCGCCACGCCTTGCCATTGCAAACCCTCCTGTACTCGACTCCCAACTGACCACTTATTCGATAAGATATTTCTTTCACAAATGATTTTGGGATAAAATAGCCAATTTTAAGAGAAAGTATTAGTTTAAACGATGTTTTTTTGTCAGACTTACAGCTTTACTTTGCCTGTATCTATTGCAACTTCTATACTCTCATGATAAAATATAAGGCGATTTAATACAATTACGTCGAAATGCAGGTATCCTCCATTATTACTATGGAAGATACCCCGGAGTTGCGGCTGGGGGTGAGATGCGTGCTGTTGCAGCTGTTTGAACATAATGAGAATGCCTACCGTTCAGCAGTGCAGATGATGGAGGAGTGCGGCAAAGCGGCCATTGTGCATCCTACTGGAACAGGCAAGAGCTATATTGCGTTCAAGCTCATCGAGGAGCATCCTGCTGATACCATTTTCTGGCTGTCACCCAGCGAGTATATCTTTAAGACTCAGATTGAAAATCTGAAGCGGCAAGCCCCGGACATTTCGCTGGCAAATGTGCACTTCTACACCTATGCCAAGCTGATGTGCTGCGCAACCGAAGAACTAGAAGCTATTGCAGGGCTGAATCCGACCTATATCATCCTGGATGAATTTCACCGTGTGGGTGCCGAGTGCTGGGGTGCAAGCACACTGGAACTGCTGAAGCGCTGCCCTGACGCGAAAATACTGGGTCTGAGTGCTACCAATATCCGCTACCTTGATAATAACCGCGATATGGCGGAGGAACTGTTTGACGGCCATATTGCATCGGAAATGACCCTGGGCGAAGCTATCGTCCGGGGGATTTTGCCTGCCCCGAAATATGTAACGACCGTTTATCAGTACCAGAAAGAGCTGACAAGATATCAGAACAGAATTGATAATCTGCGCTCTGCCGGAATTCAGGATGTGAACCAAAAGTATCTGGATGCACTCCGCCGGGCATTGGAAAAAGCAGATGGACTGGATGAGGTATTTGCACGGCATATCACGAACAAGTCTGGTAAATATATCGTGTTTTGCGCCAATAAGGAGCACATGGATGAGATGATCTCGCACGTTCCGGAGTGGTTTGCGGGGGTCAATCCGGATGTGGCAGTGTACGAAGCTTATTCAGACGATCCCGGTACGGATTGGGCATTCGCAGATTTCAAGGCAGACCAAAGCAAACGTTTAAAGCTGCTGTTCTGCATTGATATGCTCAACGAGGGCGTTCATGTGGATGGTATTTCGGGTGTGATCCTGTTCCGGCCGACGATTTCACCCATCATCTATAAGCAGCAGATCGGCCGAGCTTTAACAGCGGGAGATAGCAAGACACCACTGATTATGGATGTGGTGAACAATTTTGAGGGTCTGAGCAGCATCTCGGGAATTCAGTCAGAGCTCAACGAAGCGGTTCATCGACTGTTTGCCAATGGCGAAGGCAGCAAGATTGTGACCGAACATTTTGAGGTCATCGAGCAGGTGCAGGACTGCCGGGTGCTGTTTGAGCGGCTGCAGGCCAGCTTGTCATCCACTTGGGATCACTACTTTTCCGAGGCCAGCATCTACTACGCAGAGCACAGGAATTTGCGGGTGCCGGTGGACTATGCGACATCGGCGGGTTTGCATCTCGGCACGTGGGTGCAGCTGCAGCGGCTGATCCGGAATGGAAAACGGATGGGCAGTCTGACCGAGGCACAAATCCGGCGATTGGACAACATCGGAATGATTTGGGATGACCGTGCAGAATTTGCGTGGAAACGTGGATTAGAACACGCTAAGGCGTATTTTGAAGAGCAGGGGAATTTGCTGGTACCCGCAAAATACAAGGCGAAAGATGATTTTGCGCTGGGGCATTGGATCATGACAAAGCGGAAAGATCGTTCCAATGGCCGGATGACCGAAGAAGAAATTCGCCAGCTGGATGCCCTTGGAATGGCGTGGAATGCAGTCAGTGCCAAATGGGAGCGCGGTTATGCAGAAGCGGCGGCCTACTATGAGCAGTATGCCGATTTGGAAGTGCCGACGAAATATATCACCGAGAGTGGCTTAAAGCTTGGCGTGTGGATCTCCTATCAGAAAGACGCTTACCAGAAAGGGCTGCTGAGTACGGAGCAGATCCGCCGTTTGGAGCAGATCGGCATGAACTGGGGTGAACGGAATTGCCGCCGCTGGATGGAGCAATATCACGCGGCAGAACGCTATTATCAGGTGCATGGCGATTTGGATGTTCCAGCAAATTATGTGACTGAGGATGGCATCAAGCTTGGAAAATGGATCGCAACCTTGCGTTATGCCCGAAAGAAACAGACAGATGTCCGCACAAAACTGACTCCGGAACGCATTGCAATGCTGGATACCATCGGGATGCAGTGGGTAAAGCCGACTGCAAAAGCGAAAACGGTTCGATTGTCCCGGGAAGAGCAGTGGGAGGCTCGCTTGGAATGCGTGAAAGCATATCAAAAAAAGTATGGCGATTTGAACATTCCAGCGAAGTATAAAACGGATGAGGGCTTCTGGCTGGGCAGATGGTGGTATCTGCAGAAAAAACTGCTGCGGGAGGAACCGGGAAAGCTGAAGCCGGAACAGGTTGAGAAAGTGGAAGAAGTGCTGGAAGGGAAGCGGAAGAAAGATTTGCCGGAGAGTGCATGAAAGAAAAAAAGGAATAACGCGGCTGTCATAATAGGGACAAGGGTACGGCAGAGAATGAAAGGCTCCGCAACCCGAAGTTCATATTTTCTTACCCGAAGAATGAACGACTGATCTTTTTGGGTGGCAGCAATGCCATCCAGAAAGAAATCTCGACCATGAGGGTGGGGTGACAGCCAGCGGACAGGTGCACGAGCCTATCCGCTCTTTGTGTTGGCCGAGATGTTGATGAAGAAATTGAGTGGGATTGTGGGAAAGATTTATGAGTAAGAAACTTGCGATTGCGATGTTCGGACAGAAGCGATTATCAAGAGAAGGCGGAGTAGAGATCGTTGTCAAAGAGCTCTGCACCCGAATGGCACAGAATGGCTGTGACGTGACTTGCTACAACAGAGCAGGCCA
>ERZ780151.1902-NODE-1902-length-13492-cov-2.265089_pt1 | contig 13492 bp, 9 predicted proteins | sample MGYA00510983_ERZ780151 | MGnify/ENA primary metagenome ERZ780151 (study PRJEB29588, sample SAMEA2144623) | human gut metagenome | biome: human gut; feature: human-associated habitat; material: faeces | place: Denmark | collected 2008/2010 ... | reverse complement strand
CCGACGTCGCCCTGCAACAGGCGGTTCATGGGGACAGAACCGTTTAAGCTTTCCTGAATCTCTGCAATGGCGTGCTGCTGTCCTTCCGTCAGGGAAAAGGGAAGCGCTTGCTGAAAAGGCATTAGATCGACGGCGTGCATGGGATAAGGTGTTTCCTGACGGGTTTGGGTTTTCATCATGCACATGCCGAGCTGTAATTGCAGCAGTTCATCGAATGCCAGCCGGCGGCGAGCCTGTTCCATCTGCTGCGTGTCCTTGGGAAAATGAATCTGCGTCAATGCATCCGGAAGCGGAAGCAGTTGATGTGCCGTGCGCAGATCGTCCGGCATCCAGTCGGCAGGCAGCGCCTGAAACAGGGCAAGCGCCTGCTGCATGTTGGTTTCGATCATGGCACCGGTCAAGCCGCTGGTCAGCGGATAGATGGGGCGGATCAGGTGTGTGCTGCCTGCCGGAATGCAGTGCGGCGAACTGATTTCCCGGCGCAGAAAATTGCCGGTGATTTTTCCGGACATGCAGTATGTCTGCCCGATGTGGAGAGCTTCAAAGGCGTAATTGTTATTGTAAATGACAATGGTAATCGTTCCGGAGTCGTCTGCTGCAATGGCTTTATAGACGGTCAGTCCTTTTCGCAGAAATTGCGGTGCCATCTTTTTTTGAATGGTGACGCAGATGGGGCTGACCGCTTGCAGCGGTGTCTCTGTAACCGGAATCGGGTGGCTGTAGTCCAGATATTGCCGGGGAATGTGATAGAGCAGATCATAAGGTGTTTGGATGCCTAGTTTTTCGTAAGCAGCGCTTCGTTTTTGTCCCACGCCCTTTAGTGTGCCGATGGGCTGGAACAGTGCCGTTTCTGTTGCAGTCATGAAATGATGCGCCTCCTTTTTGTGTTTTCATCATAGCATATTTTTGAAAAAGTTGCAACCAATATCGGCTTGTACCGGAATGCAGAGTTTTTACAAAATGAAACACATTTTTTACAAAAATGTGTCAAATAGACTGTGCTCGGCATAGAATTCATACAAAAGTCAATTTTGAATTGATGAAAATAACGGTAAAACATACAAAACCTTGTATTTGCGTGAAATTTTTGCTTTACAAAGCAAAAAAAATAGTGTATAATATAAGGGTTAGCATACAAAATAATTTGTGTGTAGAGGACAAAACAAAATGGAAAAAAACGGTTTTCCTGCTGACCGGTTGGGAAACAGAATGCCGTTTTTTCAATCCCTGCGAGCAATCGCATGAAATTGTTTTCTGAATTCCAATGGTTCCGTGTGTTTCCTTTGGAACACCGGTACTTTTGTCGGAAAATCAGAAGAGGTCTGCCGGATAATTTACAAAGGACCTCGCAAAACAAAGGAGAGAATCAATTGGATAAGTATGTGATTCACGGCGGACGGCGTCTGACCGGAGAAGTAGAAATTAGCGGCGCAAAAAATGCAGCAGTTGCACTGATTCCGGCTGTCCTGCTGTGTGACGAACCTTGTATTCTGGAGAATGTACCGGATATCAGTGATGTTTCCATTAGTCTCCATATTTTGTATGAAATGGGTGCCAGTGTGGAATACCTCGATCCGACTACTGTTCGGATTCATGCAAATGGACTGAAAAATTTTTGCGTGCCGTATGAAAGTGCAAGAAGAATGCGTGCTTCCTATTATTTCTTGGGTGCACTGCTTGGCCGTTTTGGAAAGGCAAGAGTTTCCATGCCCGGCGGATGTCCTTTGGGCGATCGCCCCATCGATCAGCACTTGAAGGCATTTTCTGCACTTGGTGCAAGATGTAGCATTGAACATGGCATGGTCGATCTCTATGCGGAAGAATTAACAGGCAGCCAGATTTACTTAGATGTGGTCTCTGTCGGCGCAACGATGAATGCCATGCTGGCAGCGGTTCGGGCAAAGGGTCTGACTGTGATTGAAAATGCAGCAAAAGAACCGCATATTGTAGACTTGGCAAATTTCCTCAATTCGATGGGTGCCGATATCATGGGCGCCGGAACCGATGTGATTAAAATCCGTGGCGTAGAAACCCTGCACGGTGCAACGTATTCCGTTATTCCGGATCAGATTGAAGCCGGTACGTTTATGATTGCAGCTGCCGCAACCGGCGGTGATGTGCTGGTGAAAAACGTCATTCCGAAGCACTTGGAACCAATCACGTCCAAGTTGCGGAAAATTGGCGTCAATGTGGAAGAATTCGATGACAGCGTGCGTGTTTGGGTGGATGGACCGTTGGTTCGCACCAATGTAAAAACCATGCCGCACCCCGGTTTTCCGACCGATATGCAGCCGCAGATTACCACGCTGCTGACACTGGCAGAGGGCACCAGCATCATTACAGAGGGTGTCTGGGAACAGAGGTTCCGTTATGTGGACGAGCTGCGCCGGATGGGGGCTGATATTTCGGTGGACGGAAAAGTTGCCGTTGTAGAAGGAACTGGAAAGCTGACCGGTGCACCGGTGAAAGCCTGTGATTTACGAGCTGGTGCTGCGCTGATTATTGCCGGACTGGCAGCGCACGGCATTACCGAGATTGAGGATATCTATCACATTGAGCGTGGATATTCCAATTTGGTGGAGAAGCTCCAGAAGCTGGGAGCCGATATTTATCGAGAGTCTGGTTCCGTTTCCAGTATGAAAGAAGCGTTGTAAGCGCGGTCTGCTTTCAGCTGGGCAGAAGAAAAGCCAATCAAGTTGCTGTACAGAAATCCGCAGAGCGGGCGCTGTGCGGCAGCTTTTTTTATGGGAATAGAGAGGAAGAAACACAGTACATATGGCACGGTTTTATCCATTGTTTAGCTCTAGTAAGGGAAATGCCTCCTTTGTGGGAACGCCGAAAGGCGGCGTTTTGGTGGATGCCGGGGTTTCCTGTCGGCGCATCCTCAAGGCGCTGGAAGCACGGGACATTCCGCCGACAGCAGTGCAGGCTATTTTTATCACCCATACGCACAGCGATCATATCAAGGGACTGCGTGTGCTGCTCAAGCAGCTTGCCGTTCCGGTTTATGCAACAGCAGAGACAGTCGCATCTTTGCGGGAAGCACAGTATCTGACAGAATCGCAGGGCATTGCCCTTCCGGAAGGCGCATCCGTTTGTGTCGCTGACATGGCGTTTTCTGCCTTCCCGACGTCTCACGATGCAGTGGGCAGCTGCGGCTATCGCATTCATACAGCAGATGACCGTACTTGTGCGGTTTGTACCGACCTGGGTTGTGTGACAGATGCGGTGCAGGAAGCTGTGACGGGCTGCGACATGGTACTGCTGGAGGCCAACTATGACGGCAGCATGCTGCAAAACGGCTGTTATCCACCAATGCTGAAAGCACGCATTTGCAGCAGCCAGGGGCACTTATCGAATGCGGCAAGTGCAGAAGAGGCGGCATATCTGCTGGCGCATGGAACCACACGGCTGGTGCTGGGGCATTTGAGCCAGAACAACAATACGCCGCAGTGTGCAGAACAGACCGTACTGGACGGACTGACGGCCTTTGAACGGGATCGGGATTACTTACTAGAGGTTGCAAAACCGGAAGGATTGGAACGGGCGGTGATTTTTTAATGCAGCAGATTCAAATTGTAGCATATGGAAAATTAAAAGAGCGGTATTTGCGGGATGCCTGCGCAGAATATGAAAAGCGGCTGTCCCGGTTTTGTAAATTTCAGTGCGTGGAACTGGAACCTATTGCTTTGCCGGAGAAGCCGTCTGAAAAGGCAATTGCACAGGCATTGGAGAAGGAAGGGCAGGCACTTTTGAAATATCGAAAGGGCTGGACCATTGCGCTTTGCATCGAAGGAAAGCAGATTGACAGCCCGGCATTGGCACGGCAATTGCAGCAGGCGGCTGTTGGCGGTGCGCAGGCAGTGACCTTCTGGATTGGGAGCTCTTACGGTTTGTCTCCGGCAGTCAAGCAGGCGGCAGATTTTCGATTGTCGATGTCTCCGATGACTTTTCCGCACCAATTGGCACGGGTGATGCTGCTGGAGCAAATTTATCGCAGCTATCAGATTTTAGGCGGAACGCCCTACCATAAATAGCAGCATGTTCGAGTAATTGCTGCATCAAAAAGCTTCTTTTTTGTTTTCTTTTAATAGGTAATGATTTTATTGGAAAGAAGGAATCCTTATGAAAAAAGCAATGACGATTAGTTATGCAGTCGGCAAGAATTTATATCTGAATCTCACCAATCGCTGTCCTTGTGCCTGTACATTCTGTATTCGCAGCTTTGGAGATGGCGCCTATGGTTCTGATCCGCTTTGGTTGGAGCATGAACCATCCTATGAAGAAGTTTGTGCAGACTTGCGGCAAAGAGACCTTTCCAGCTATCAGGAGGTCGTTTTCTGCGGCTTCGGAGAGCCAACGGAACGTATGGAGTTGCTTCAGCAGGTTGCGGCTTACTTGAAGGCACACGGCGTTTCCTGTATTCGTTTGAACACCAACGGGTTGGCAGATCTCATTTATGGAAAGCCAATGGCACACGCTTTGCAAGGCTATGTGGATGTTGTATCGGTTAGCCTGAATGCCGGAACAGCTGCGGAATATGAAGCGGTAACCCGTCCGAAATTTGGTGCAGCTGCGTTTCCAGCTATGCAGCAATTTGCCGTTGCCTGTAAGCAGTATGTGCCAAAGGTGATGTTTAGCGTGGTGGATGTTCTGCCGGAATCGGAATTGGAAGCAGCCAAAGAATTGGCTGCCAAGCTGGACATTCCGCTTCGTATTCGGAAGTTTGATTCTTGATGCATTGCAAAAAAGAAAAATGCCTTCGCAAAAGCGGAGGCATTTTTGTTTGTAGGTTGTTTTGATCAGTTAGACTGGAAGCTGATTGCTCTTTCCGATCAGGAAGTCCAGCAATGCACGCAGATCCAGTGCATCCACACTGCCAGCAGTTTCAGTCTGCTCACAGTCTGCATTGGCTTCCTGCTGTGCATTGAAGTCCAGTGCACCACGCTGCTGCTTCTGGAAAGTTACCAGGTCTGCCAGCGTAACGCTGCCATCCAGGTTTACGTCTCCGTACAGTGCGTTTGGATTCGGCTGCTTGGTGGTGCCGGAATTCGTAGCAGTGGTGGTGTCCGGTGCAGCAGTGGTGGTATCCGGCTGTTCCGTTGTGGTAACCGGTTCGGTTGCTGTTGTTGTGGTGGTTGTCGTGGTCGTAGTCGTAACATTCGGCTTGGTGGTTGTAACGGTCGGATCCGGCTTGGTGCCGTCCGGTTCTACGCCCCAGATCAGGGTATCGCCGTCATACATGGTGATGTACGGGGTTTCTACCATGGCATCTTCGCCGCCCTGTGTAAGACCTTGATACGAATAGTCGTTGGTCGGATCCCATACGCCCTGGATGTTGTCCGGGATAGAGATGCGGAACTGACACTCGGAACGATGCTCCGACTGTCCGGTCGGCATGACAACGCTGCCGTCTGCGAAGGAAAGCTTTACATAGTAGATATTGCCGCTGTACTGGATTGGATCTGAAATGGAAATGGCGCCCTTATCACTTGCGTGCTGGTCATAGCCAACCCGAACGGAAACATCATTGATGGAGTAGCCGGCATCAACCAGCTCTGAAATGTCAAAGTAATAGTTGTAGGAAAGGTTCTTGACGGTTCTTGCCGGCCATGCAGAGTGGTTCATGGCAAATACTTTCAATTCCGTATAGCTGCCGGCAGATTGGTTGATAGAAGCTTTCACCAAGAATTCATCCCACTTCGGAGTTTCAGTCGGCGGGAAATCCGGGTCTGTGGTGCCGCCGTACTTTTGTACCATGGCACACAGGGCAGCGGTATAGCCTGCATTGTAGTCGATGGCAACTTCTGTATACTGGTAGTCCCCGATCTTGTCAGAGTATCCGTCCTGCTGATCTGGGCCGCCAACCAATGCACCGTAGAGGATGTGTGCATGCGGTTTTGCGTCTTCGCCTTCCGTTTGTCCGATGTTGCTCCACTTGTCGTTCCAAGCACCGCTGGAAGTTCTGTGGTGCCATGCCTGTGGATATTCATCGCCCATGCCAACGACATAGCTGAAGTTCTTGGAGTTGTCCCCAAAGCAATAATTCATCGTATCATCTGCGAATTTGGTGTATTTTGTAGAAAGTGCTGCATCATCTGCAAACAGTTCATCGACTGCCACATATGCCAGGAAAGCAGTTGTGGTTGCATGCCGCAGAGAGCCCCACTGGAACAGCCATGCCAGACCATCCGGTGTATGGGTAATTTGCTTGCCGCCGTATCCGGTTGTCCAGTATTCCAGATGCTTGCGGAACTGTTCCTTCCAGGTTGCATCGCCGGTGTTGATGGCATACAGCAAGGTACCGCCCTGCTGGGTGTCATCCCAACAATGGCCCCAAGTGAATTTATATTCATCGGACTGGGATTCCTTGCCCAGGTTTGGAATATAGTCGGTTTTACACAAATCCAGGTATTTCTGTTCTCCGGTTGCCATGTACATCCAGTTGGCAGCGAAGAACAAATCGTCATAGAACGTGGTAATTTCATAATACGACCGTTCTGCCGGGTCGTCTCCGATGGAACGATTCTTATCGGCACGTTCAAAGCAAGCGGTTGCATGATCCAGATATTCTTGTGCCTTATCCGGATCGGAATCCTTAAAGCAAAGGTAACCGGTGCAGAGGGCAGCTGCCATCTGTGCTTCAATACAGCTGTCGTTGCAGGTGAAGTATGGCCGTTCTGTTTCGCCCTTCATCAGTTCATATTTTGCCATATACATCTCCGCAGCGCCCCACCATACGTGGTCGAAGCTGCCGTCGCCGATCATATAGACAATTTTGTCGCCCAGGTCACACTTGACCAGATAATCCAAAACAAACTGGAGGTTGTTGCGGTACTCTGTGAGTTCGCCGCAATCCTTTACGCCGTCCGGATATTGGAGCAACCCCCAACCCAGCATGGTTGCAGAGTAGGCATTGGTGAGGGTAAATTTCAGGTGGTCGCCGGCATCATACCAGCCGCCGGGTACATAGTCATTGGTCATGCTGTCAGCACGCCAGGAGACTTCATTCCAATCCGGGAGCACGCCGGACTGCTGTACTTGATAGAAGAACATCGATTTTTGCAGTGCTTCGCCATAGTTATAGGACGAGTTGGCACTTGTTCCTGTTGACTCTGTATCCGCAGAGACAACACCGGAAAGCGGCTGTGCAGCGCCGACCGTGGTCAGAACGGCAGCAGATGCAGCGGCAATCCATTTTTTGATCAACATAGGATCCATCCTTTCTGTTTCAGCTTGAGAAAACATTTCTTTCTGGGAAGGCAGGAAATTGCCTTCTTTCCCCATTTTACTTTACTACAATTTTTCGAGTTTGTCAAGTATTTTTAGAAACCCTTACAAAAGCATGCCAAAGCAAAAGCCGGCGGAGCATTGGTACAAAAGCTTTTGTACTTTAATTTTTCTTGTAGAATGCCGGCAGAGCGTTATGATATTGTTTGCAAAAATGCGAGCAGCAATTCCTGCTGATTTGGTGTTAGTATGCTCCATTGCTGTAGCAATTGGCGCTGCTGCGGCGTGAGATCCATTACAGCATTTTGATCCCATGCAAAAAATTGAGACATGGTAATGCCGAATGCATCACAAATGCGTTGCAGGGATGCAACGGATGGTGTAATATTTTTTCGGAACCAGGAAGAAATCGTGGTTTGTGCAATGCCGGATTCCAATGATAATCGGTATTCTATCCATCCTCGTTCCTTTTTTAATTGGAGAATTCGCTCTAGTACAGTCATGTCATCACCCTTTTCGTATATTATATACGAAAATCCGCTTGGCTTTTAATCCTTTTTCTCGTATAATTAATACGATCATTCGTATTAGGAAGGCGGAATAAAAAAGCACGCAGATAGGGAATGATTTCCGCTGTCTGCGTGCTTTTTGATTGCTTAGTATACGATCTTGTATAAGTTGGGGAAGAGGTCTAAATATTCCGAAAGAACCTTTCGGTAGGAAGATCCCGGATCATTGATCACAAAGTCAGATGCCTGGAAGCTCTTCCCGTCTCCGGTGTATCCGGTTACCACCACCCAGTGCTGGCTGCCATTGGATTTGGTTGCTCCAATGATTACCGGCTTGTTTTCCAGCAGCTTTTCGTAAATGGTTCGATAGCAATTCGAAGCGCTGCCCGGTTCTGCCATGGTGTAACCCAGATTGGTGAAGGAAACCCACATCAAATCATCGCCGCTGAAGGTCAGCTTGGAAAGCATGTCATCCGGATGGGTCTCTGTTCCGGTCTGGTAGGAATATTTCATGGAGAGACAAGTGACCAAACAGCCAACTTGTCCGATTGTCTGGTAGTTGATTTTGGTGTTGCTCCAGCTTTCGCCAAACTGCTTGTAATCCGGTACATTCAGCTGAATGGCTGCGCTTGGTTCCCGAATTTCGGTCAGCTTGCCATCTTTGCCAAAGACCATGATCTTGCCGTCCAGCTCAAATTCGCCGGTTTGCCGGATACCGTTTGCATCAAAGTAATAGGTCTCGCCGTCCAGTTCCTGCAAGCCAGTCAATGCACCGGTTTCCGTAAAGTAGTAATGGTTGCCGTTTGTTGTAATCCAGCCGGTCAGCATGACACCGTTCTGATCGAAGCAGTACAGGGTGCCCTTTACTTTGATTATGCCGGTTTGCATGATGCCGAATGCATCAAAATAATAGTGCTTGCTGGCAATGGTCTGGAAGCCAATGGTTAAGGTACCGGATTCTCCCGCATAATAGGTGTGCCCACCTGTGGTGATCCAGCCTTTTTGCAAAGCACCGGTTTCCTGGAAGAAATACCATTCACCGTCCAGACTGAACAAACCAGTCTTTGCAGCGCCCGTTGCGTCAAAGTAATAAGTGGAACCGCTGATACTCTGCCAACCAGTCAAAGCGCCGGTTTTCGTGCAGTAATACTGTTTGCCGTTGATGGTCTGCCAACCTGTGCACAACGTGCCGTCTTCTGCAAAGTAGTAGGTTTCCTGATCAATGGTCTGGAGCCCCGTGCTCATGGCACCGTTTTTCTGAAAATAGTAGATCTCGCCGTCAATGGTCTGGAAGCCGGTCAGCATCATGCCGGCATTGTTGAAGTAGTACGTATTGCCCTGTGTGGTGATCCAGCCGGTGTTCATCGCACCGTCTGTTCCAAAGGAATATGTTTTGCCGTCAATGGTTGCAAATCCAGTCAATGCATGATAGCTGCTGTCAAAGTAGTACACCTTGCCGGCAATGGTCTGCCAGCCGGTCACAGCCGTTCCATTTTCCTGGAAGTAGCAAAGCTTGCCGTTATCCGTTACCCAGCCGGTGCACAGCATGCCGGATGCATCAAAGGCATACCGATGGTTGCCGATGGTCTGGAACCCGGTGAGCAGTTCGCCGTTGACATCGCTGTAGCAGCGTCCGCCGTCCGGCAAGGTTGTCCATGTATCGGTGCGCAGGGCACCGTTTTCATCGAAACAATACAGGGTTTGATCGATGGTCTGCACGCCGGTGACAGCTGCGCCGGACTGTGCCTTATCAAAGTAGTAAGTGGTGCCGTCCATGGTGCACCAGCCTAAGAAGGGGGTGCCATCGTCTGCAAAGCGGTGAATGGTGCCATCCGAGAGCGTCAGAAGCCCGGTTTCCAATACGCCGTAATCATCGAACGCATAGGTAATGCCGTCAATGTTCCATTCTCCTACGTACTTGCCGTTTTCCTGATCCACATAATAAAGGTTGTTTCGGTAAGAGATCCAACCGTTCTGCTGCTGGCCGGTTTTGGTATCGTAGAAGTAGCGGGAACCATCCAGCGTCTGCCAGCCGGTTTTTAAGGTGCCGTCCGGTGCAAACAGGTACTGGGTGCCGTCCTCTAAGGTCAGCTGGGATTGTGCATAGGTGCCGTCTTCAAAATAATAGTAGAGGTTTCCGTTGTCGGCGGCATACCAGCCAGCCTGTGTAACCGGAAGCTCTGCTGCGGTATCTGTGATGATCCGAGAGCCGTCTTCTGTGATCTCGATGGGGAACAAGATGCTGGATTCTTCTGCAAAGCCATGTATGGAACCGATTGTAAGAGCTGTTACCACTCCACATCCTGCAAGGATCCATTTCAAACCCTTGTGCCATATATGTGCCATTGGAATCACGTCCTTTCTGAATCCGTTTTCGATCAACAATTCGATTCGTTTCGTAACCGTTCTTTCATAAATGGAAGATTTTTGTTATCAATTTGTCACGAAACTATCTTTTATTATACGCATCTGTTTGGCATTTGTCAACGTATTTCCAAAGAATTTACTGAAAGGCAATGTTTTTTTGGTGCAATGCACAAAGCCGCAAAGCTTCTAAATTCTTTTTTCCATCAAATTCGGATCCATTTTGTATGATTTTTTGGAAGAGTTGCATTTTTTGCGGCTGCATGGTATAATATTTCCAGATTTTCATTCGAACAGCAGCAGATAGGCTGCGGATTCGGAGCAGAAGGAGGAAATGCTTCATGAAGCTGCTGCATAGCACACCAAAAGCAGACGGTTTTTCCATGCCCGGAGAATTTGAACCGCATCAGGGCTGCATCATGATCTGGCCGGATCGGGCGGATTCCTGGCAGTACGGCGGTTACGGGGCACGTGCTGCCTTTACAGAGGTTGCCACTGCCATTTCCCGTTGGGAACCGGTGACCATGCTGGTTAATGATGCACAGTACGAAACGGCACGCACCATGCTGCCGGATGCTGTACGGGTGGTGGAATGTTCCACCAATGATGCCTGGGCAAGAGACATTGCACCGACCTTTGTCCGCCGTGCAGATGGAACCGTTCGGGGTGTGGACTGGCAGTTCAACGCCTGGGGCGGTCTGGTGGACGGCCTTTATTTTCCATGGGAAAAAGACTATCATGTAGCCAGAAAGTGCTGCGATTTGTTCCAGATGGATTGCTATGATGCACGGGATTTTGTTCTGGAGGGCGGCAGCATCCACAGCGATGGGGAAGGCACCATTCTGACCACGGAAGCTTGCTTGCTGAGTGCCGGACGCAATCCGCAGATGAGCAAGGCAGAAATTGAACAGAAACTGCTGGAAATGCTGGGTGCGGAAAAGGTAATCTGGCTGCCGAGCGGAATCTATCAGGATGAAACCAACGAACATGTCGATAATATTTGTGCCTTCACTAAGCCGGGAGAAGTCGTGCTTGCCTGGACAGATGATCCGCAGGATCCGCAGTATGAACTGTCCGCTGCCTGTCTGCGGGTGCTGGAACAGGAAACTGACGCAAAGGGGCGCCCCATCCGAGTGCACAAGCTGCCGATTCCTTCTAAGCCAGTCTGCATGACTGCAAAGGAATGTGCCGGCATTGGACTTTGGGACGGACAGCCTACCCGTACACCGGGCGAACGGCTGGCGGCTTCCTATGTGAATTTTTACGTGGCAAACGGCGGTCTTCTGCTGCCACAGTTCGGAGATCCCATGGATGTCGTGGCACAGAAAACGCTGCAAACGCTGTTTCCCACACGGGAAATCGTCCCGATTGCAGCACGGGAAATCCTCATCGGCGGCGGAAACATCCACTGTATCACCCAGCAAATACCAAAGTAAAAGGAGTGTTTTTTCATGCGAACTGTTACTGTTGCAGCCATTCAGATGGCTTGCACACCGGAGCGGGAGGAAAACTTACAGACCGCAGAACGCCTGGTACGGCAGGCTGCCGGTGCCAATGTCATCCTGTTGCCGGAGTTGTTTGAAACACCATATTTCTGCCAGGAACGGCAGTATGCATACTATCAGCTGGCAACCACCCCGGAAGAGAATCCTGCCATTGCAAGATTTCAGCCGATTGCAGCAGAGCTGCATGTGGTGCTGCCCATCAGTTTTTTTGAACGTGCCGGAAATAACACGTTCAATTCCATTGCGATGATTGATGCAGACGGCAGCTACCTAGGCTGTTACCGAAAAACGCACATTCCGGATGACCATTTCTATCAGGAGAAATTTTATTTTACACCAGGGGATACCGGATTCCGGGTTTGGAAGACTCAGTACGGCACCATCGGCGTAGGGATTTGCTGGGATCAGTGGTTTCCGGAAACTGCACGCTGTATGGCATTGATGGGGGCAGAACTGCTGCTGTACCCGACAGCGATCGGCTCGGAACCGATTTTAGAATGTGACAGTATGCCGCACTGGAGACGCTGCATGCAGGGACATGCGGCTGCCAATCTGATGCCGGTCATTGCCGCCAATCGCATTGGAACCGAAACGGTAACGCCCTGCATGGAGAACCAGCAGCAGAAATCGGCGTTGACGTTCTATGGAACCTCCTTCATTACAGATGCAACGGGTGCGGTTTTGCAGCAGGCAAGCCGGGACTATGCTGAGATCATCCAGGAGACATTTGATCTGGATGAATTGGAGGAGCAGCGGTTGAGCTGGGGCTTGTTCCGGGATCGCCGTCCGGAGCAATACCGCTTAATCAGCCAGCCAATTTCAGGAGCAAATACTGCACGCTAAAAAAGAATTGGAAATAACAAAAATCCGCAGATCATTACGATCTGCGGATTTTTTTCATAGTGTTCAAAGAGAAGCATCATTTTGATGCAGGTGCATCTTTAATCTTCTTTTGAATCTGTTTCTTCATTTTCTTCTTCTTCTTTTTTCGATGTGGATGCTGTTTCGTCCTTTTGTTTAGAAGCCGGGGGATCAGAAGCGGATTTCTTTTTGGGTTTCTGCTTTTCTGCCACTTCTTTTGCGTGCGATTCAGCAGAATCCGTGTCCTTTTCAGTTGATTTGTCTTCCTTTGCCTTGGGCGGCTGATAGGAGGCTTCTGCTGCGTCCAGCTCCTTGCAGAGTGTCATACGAATCCAGATTGCAGCAGCGGCTGACAGGATACCAGCAATGCCGATTACAACCGCAAGTCCCAGCATCTTCGAAATGGAGACAGTATTCGGTTCATCGATTACGGCAGCTCCATAAGCGCCGCAGTAGGAGAGAACCACCTGTAAAATGGCCAGCATGGTCAATTCAGCCGTGCTGTCCCGAGCGGTTTCATTGGTTGCCTTCGGCAGTGCCTGCATGTGGCGGTAGCCAATGAAAATCATAAAGCCTTGATAGAGCACGGCAATTACGACCAGTGCAATCCAGAAGCCAGCCATAGTGTTGCGGGTCTGCGCTTCCACACTGCCGTCTGCAATGGCATTGTAAGCGGAGTATGCGCTATAGCCGACAACGACCAGCAGAATGGCTTCAATACCAGCGAGCAGCATGGGAATCTTGAAGCGGGAAGCTGCCTGTTTCTTTGCTTTGAGGGACGGTGCGGAATTGGAAGCAGAGCTGCTGACGGATTTGCTTCCGGCAGCTGTCTTTTCCCGGACGCTGGTATCGGATTTTACTGCCTTTGCGGTGAGGCTGCCCGGAATCGGAAGACCGGCTGCCAGAAGGGCACGGTTGCGGCGTTCGGTTTCCATTGCCTTGTTGTGCTTGCGGTCGTAGAGGTACAGGAGTACAGTCAGTGCAATGCCCAGTACCAGCAGCAGCATATACAGATACCAGTGC
>ERZ780151.1895-NODE-1895-length-13552-cov-1.989257_pt1 | contig 13552 bp, 17 predicted proteins | sample MGYA00510983_ERZ780151 | MGnify/ENA primary metagenome ERZ780151 (study PRJEB29588, sample SAMEA2144623) | human gut metagenome | biome: human gut; feature: human-associated habitat; material: faeces | place: Denmark | collected 2008/2010 ... | reverse complement strand
CTTTTTATGACTTCCTCATACATCTGGGCGGCACTTTCTATCTGCACTGTTTCTACAAATCGTGGCGGTAAAAGATTTACAGGTCCGCTTACAAGCGTTACTTTCGCACCTCGTCTTGCGGCTGTTTTTGCCACCGCATAACCCATTTTTCCGGTTGAATGATTTGAAATAAATCGCACCGGGTCTATTGCTTCCATTGTAGGTCCTGCTGTCACAAGTACATTTTTTCCGGTTAAGTCTTTTTCAAATAATATTTCCTGAAGAATAAAGTCAAGAAGCGTGTCCTCTGACGGCATTTTTCCCGCACCAACATCCTTGCAGGCAAGAAGCCCCACATCAGGCTCTATGACCTGCATACCAAATCGTTTTAACTTGGCAATGTTATCCTGGACTATCGGATTTTCATACATATTTGTATTCATGGCAGGTGAGATTATCTTTTTGCACTTGCAAGCCATAACAGTCGTTGTCAGCATATCATCCGCTATTCCATTTGCAAGTTTTCCGATAACATTTGCCGAAGCCGGAGCTATAAGCACAACATCCGCTTTTTTTGCAAGTGAAACATGCTCAACATTAAACTGGAAATTTCTGTCAAATGTGTCTATAAGACATTTATTTCCCGTAAGCGTTTCAAATGTAATCGGATTTATAAAATTAGTTGCATTTTGTGTCATCAATACATGAATGTCTGCGTGAAGTTTTGACAGCATACTTGCAAGATTTGCAATCTTATAAGCCGCAATACTTCCTGTTACGCCTAAAACAACCGTCTTTCCCTTTAACATAATTTTATCCTCATTTCCGGCTGCCGTTCACATATTAGATGCGTCCGGCAACAATTTACACACTATTAAACTAATAACTATTATTATTTAAGTTACAGCCTTGTATATTGTATCATTGATATTAACCAGATAACTATTTTACTGCTTCCTGTGTAAGTGTACCATATTTTTCATAAGATGACACCTTTGCAATCTTATTTTCGTCATCAACAAATACTACTTTTGGTTTATGTTCCTTAACTTCCTCAGGTGACATCTGACAGTAGCACATAATAATAACATGGTCGCCTACCTGAACCTGTCTTGCTGCTGCACCGTTTAGGCATATCATTCCACTTCCCGGCTCACCTGCTATCGTATATGTTTCAAATCTGTTTCCGTTCTCAACATCGACTATCTGCACAAGTTCGTATTCATATATCCCTGCCGCCTCCATAAGTTCAGGGTCAACAGTGATACTTCCCACATAATTTAACTCAGCCTGTTTAACTACTGCTCTGTGAATTTTACCTTTAAGCATTGTAACTGTCATATTTTACTCCATTTCCAAACAGACACAACTCACTACTTCACAAAGGATGTATAAAAACAAGATGTGCCTATCATACATAATTATTTTTTACTCAACGATGAAATTGTCAATAAGTCTTGTCTTTCCAATATAAACGGCTATAGCTGTAAGTACAGGTCCGTCAATCTTTTCTACAGGCTCAAGTGTATTCCAATCGACAACCTCAACATAATCAATCTTCGCAAGAGCTTCCTTCTCTATTATATCAGTAATTGTTTTCTTTACCTTTGCCGCATCCTTCTCGCCATCCTCAACAAGTTTTCTGCCCTCTTTTAATGAACGGCTGAGTACAAGTGCAGCCTTACGCTCGTCCTCACTAAGATAAGTATTTCTTGAACTCTTTGCAAGACCGTCCTCCTCACGGATAATAGGACATCCTACAATCTCGATACCAAAACTAAGGTCATTTACCATGTGTCTTATGACTGCAAGCTGCTGTGCATCCTTCTGACCGAAATAAGCTCTGTCAGGAGTTACAATATTAAATAATTTTGCAACAACAGTACAAACTCCACGGAAATGAATAGGTCTTGTCTTTCCACAAAGACCGCCTGTAAGTGTATTCATATCAACAAATGATGAGAAATTATCATCATACATTTCCTCCGGTTCAGGATGGAATATAAGAGACGCACCCGCTTTCTCACAAAGAGCCGCATCCCTGTCCATATCTCTCGGATAACTCTCTAAATCCTCTGTAGGTCCAAACTGCATAGGATTAACAAAAACGCTGACAACAACTTTGTCATTCTGCTCAACTGCTTTATCTATAAGACTCTTATGTCCCTCATGAAGATAACCCATAGTAGGCACAAGACCAACCGTAAGACCAGCCTTTCTCCACTCTCTAACCTGTTCCCTGACTCTCTTAATACTACCTGTAATTTCCATTGCTTTTACTCCAATCTATAATAATTAAACAAGGTTTTCCCGCTGTTCGTTTCACTCATATAATTTTCACAAAAAATAGTCATATGCAAGCATACATTATTTCTCTTAGAAAATTACATTCATTTTAATACAATTTTTCCAAAACATCCTCGTCAATCTTAAATGTGTGTTCCTGTGCAGGGTATGTACCTGCTGAAACCTCACTGATATAATCCCTAAATGCCTGTTTCATCACATCACCGACATTTGCAAATTTCTTGACAAATTTAGGTACATAATCTGAAAACATTCCAAGCATATCCTGATATACAAGTATCTGACCGTCACAGCCTGCTCCTGCACCTATTCCGATAGTTGGAATATCAAGTTTTTCAGTAACAATCTTTGCAAGTTTTTCAGGAATACATTCAAGTACAACTGCAAAAGCTCCAGCCTCCTGTACTGCAAGTGCATCCTCGATAAGTTTCTTTGCTGCTTCCTCTGTTTTTCCCTGAACTCTGTTGCCGCCAAATGCATTTACAGACTGTGGTGTAAGTCCGAGATGAGCCATGACAGGAATTCCTGCTTCAGTTATTGCCTTTATCTGCGGGCACACACTTGCTCCACCTTCAAGTTTAACTGCTCCTGCGCGTCCCTCTTTCATAAGACGGCCTGCATTGATAAGTGCATCCCTTGTTCCCGTCTGATAAGACATAAACGGCATATCTATAACAACCATAGTATCACTTGTTCCTCTGGCAACTGCTGCCCCATGATGTATCATGTCATCAACAGTAACGGAAATCGTATCTTCATAACCAAGCATTGTATTTCCGAGAGAATCTCCGACAAGAATAGCATTTATACCTGCTTCTTCCATAAGTCTTGCTGTTGAATAATCATAGGCGGTAAGCATTGTAAGCTTTTCACCTTTTTCCTTTGCCATCTGAAATGTTCTTACTGTGTTTTTCATAATTTAATTCCTTTCCGAATACCTGCCCTTTGTGGGTCAGGTTTCTTTGCATTGACAAATCACATAATCTTTCTTAACTCACTGTAATCCCTGTCGGGATTTTTTTTCTCAGACATTTTAACAAGTCGCTCTCCTACACTTTTATATATCTTAAGTGCGTCCGTGCCCTCAAGTGCTTCAATGTGTTTTTTAACAGTTCCCGTATCATTTCTTATAACAGGACCCGTGAGAGCTTCTAAAGTTCCATTTTCAATCACGGATTTAACATTTCCCATTGTCAATGGACCTAAAAGAGAAACTGCATCTTCGTCGGTAAATCCGCAGTCTTTTAAAAGCCCAAGCGCAACATCAAAAATTCCGACAACATAATTGCTTGCAAATGCCGCCGCCGCATGATATTTCACTTTATCAGAAGCTTTTAACATAAAAATCTTATGATGTAATTCATCTCCAAAAAGCTCCTGCATCACCTTTACTGCTTTACTGCTTCCCTCCATTGTGAGCCTTGCCGTATTTAATTGTCTATATGATGTAAATTTGTCGCTGAACGCATACATAGGATGAATAGAAATCTTTTCTGCCTTTGTTTCCTCTATTCCTGAAAATATATCAGATGATAATGAACCGCTAAAATGACATATGATTTTTTGGTGCAGATTATAATTTTTAATCTGCTCCCACACTTTTAAAATAATATCGTCAGGTGTTGTTATACATATAACATCACATTCATTCACCAGTTCTTCCGGTGAAGCATATGCTTTTGAATTTGTAAAAGTCGCTGCAATGTCAACGCTTTTGCTTGTTCTGCTATAATAACCTTTAATCTTTGCAATGCTGCTGTTTTCACACAGATACTTTCCCATGCTGCAACCGACAGCTCCTGCTCCTATAAAACCTATATTTATATTACCACCTCCACATTTATCACCATTCACAATTATGGCATATCAGCTCTTACAGCCGATGCTAATTTGCAAATGACAGTAATCTGTATTTTGCAGAGGTCACATTATCCCTGATGCAGTTTCTTTTCATTCTATATCCGAATACCGCTCGCAAATGAGATAATAGCACAATCTAAGGTGCATTGCAAGTGTGAATGAAGTTTTCACACATACCTGATTTCCACAAGTTTTAGTCCCTTAGCCGGTGCTGTCGGTCCTGCTTCTTTTCTGTCAGCGGATTTTATTATATCTTCCATCTGCTCCGGTGCTACATTTCCTTTTCCCACTTCAAGAAGTGTTCCGGCGATTATTCGTACCATATTATAAAGGAAACCGTTTCCATTCACCCTTATTTTTATCAGTCTGTTATTTTCCTGTTCTTCACCATTCTTAATATTTACATCAGCCGATATTTTTTCACATTCCGTTTTCTTTTCTGCATGATTTTCTCTTTGCACTCCACCAAGTTCCATGCACTCAACTTCCAAACTGTATATTGTCCTTACCGTTGTTTTTACCTGTGCTCCCGCCGAACAAAATCCTGCAAAGTCATGCTCTCCTATAAACGCTTTGCACGCTTTTTTCATGGCTTCAATATCGAGGTTTCCATAGTCAAAATGTGCCGTGTTTCTGTATTCGGGCAATGGAAATCTTCTATTTAATATAGTATATTCATATGTTTTTCTGCACTCCTGATAACGGGGATGAAAATCTCTATCTACTTCCTCTGATTTCTGTATTATTATATCCTCAGGAAGCCGTTGGTTTAAAGCATAGGAAAATTTTTCTCCGGGGATACGGCTCTCTGTATCAAATACAGCCACATTGCCTAGTGCATGAACTCCCGCATCCGTCCTGCTCGCTCCTATAACCTCTATCTGTTCTCCTGTAAGTTCAGATATTGCCTTATTTAATTCGCCCTCTATCGTATCAGCATTTGGCTGAACCTGCCATCCATGATAATTTGTGCCGTCATAAGCAACTGTTAATTTTATTCGTTTCATTGTATTCTCCAAATTTTATACCATTATATTCTACTTAATCTCATTATTTTATGTACTTTAAGTAAAGTATAATAGCATCTACCCCTAAAAACAACCAAAAAATATAGTTATACTCTACTTAATCTATTGTTTTCAACAAGATTAAGTATAATATAACCGTCAATTCAACCATACAAATATTCGCAATTTTCTCTGCCATTTACTCATAACGCCATTAACAACTATCACAGCATCTCAAAATGGTCTTGTACCCCTAAATCCCAATCCAATATTTATTATTTTGCGCAATAGAAGTGGTAAACTTTCTTAATAGGGTTAAACAATTATATATTCCTCTCCCCGATACACAGCTAAAAATGAAGATTATTATTCTGACCGAACATTGTTTGCGAAACTATCATAACACATGACTAAATTGTGCAAATATAACAAATAATGTTAGCAGTGCACTCTGTCCACCGTCAGCACTTAGTTAGCGTCTTTTGCTAGCTTAGTAATGTTACGAGTGACAGGTAGCGAAAGCGTGCCTGCGGTATTATTTGTTATAGATACACAATTAACATATCATATAATTAGTTTCGCATATATATAACAGAATAATAATCTTCATTTTTAGCGTCCGTATATCATATCACATCCCCCTACCACCATTTATCAAATGCGTCCTTTGGCATATGCGAAAACACCATATCAGCTCCAGCCATGCACATCGCAAAGAAAACTATCATTATCAATATGACAACCGCCGCAAAATCATATGTACCCGATTTTTCAGGGGCAAAAAAACTGTAATATAATATCTCACCGCCAAGAACAATAAGTATCAAAGGCCAGAGATGAAATATAAGCATATAGTTTAGTACACCGCCAAATATATGTATCAAAAACAATATTCCAAATACCACGAGTGAAATTCCTAATGTAATCGTACCTATTCTGCGCTGTCTCATTTGTCATCTCTCCCCTCAAAATACTTTTCATTTTCATCAAATTCTATTTCCTGCTTTTTTCCGGCTATCATTCTGAGTCCGACAGCTATTATAACAAACGCAACAATAAACTGTGGTATATAATGAAGTAAAAATTGGTTTATTTCATATGATATATATATTCCCATTCCTGCAAGTGCCGAAACAACACTGTTGCACAACATATATATGCCAAAACATATTAAAACTATTGCTAAAATCTTTCTTCCTTTACCCTTTGGCAGCTTTGACAGACAATCCAAGTTATCTCCCCAGATATAAGCATCTTCAAGCATTGCAAATTCTTCATCAGGCATTGAGTTTTTGTTCATAGCATCAAAAAATGCATAGAACCATACAATTATTGCACCAAGTGAAAGTACGCTAAGATACAGCCAGTGCGAAACAATGAAAATCCCCAAAAATACTGTCATAAGGCTGACGCCCTGTTTAAAAAATCCCAAAAACATCTGTCCCGCTCCCGGCATACACGAAAAACAGAATGTCAAAAACTTATTTCTTTTATGTGTCATATTAATCCTCACTTCTACACACTTTTTACATATCAGATTTGTGTCAAGTGTGCACAGACACAAATCTTGTGTGTGAAAAATATTATTTTTCACACTATCCTCCATACTATACTACTTTTTAATCCGCAAAAAACTCCGCAGACTATTAAAAACCCTATTTATACTAAAACTTTCTCTCCCACCGTTTTCCCTATTTTTTTCTATAAATTTTTTCCTGTCTTTCTCCTGCTTTTTTTTCATTTCTGACTGTTTTTTATCATACTTTGACTTTTCTTCCATAACATTTTTAGTATCACCTATCCCAAGCCCTGTATTTGCATTTTGTCCGACTTGTTCAATTATCGGCACTGTCTCTGCCGGATTTCTTAAATATGAACCATTTGAAAAACTAATGGTAACTAAAATGCCGAGTGCCATGCACATCCCAAGTGCGACTCTTGTGCAATACCCGTAATATTCTTTTCGCCTGTCATGCCCTGTCGGTATTTTCTCTGCTTTCTCCAAAATCCCAGCCGTAACCCCACGCGGCAGCTTTATCATCTCTGTTTCAGGTATTCCTGTTGCAAACCTGCCTGCACAATATTCACATTTTGCAATATGGGTGAGCATATTTATTTCTTCGTACTGCTCCATATCATGCATATAATATTTTTTAATCTGCTCATCGGTTATATGTGCCATAATAAACCTCCTTTCCAACTGCACGGCTCATCGCTATTATTCATGCCTTTTTTCCAATTTTTTCTGAAGCATCTTTTTCGACCTTAAAATCTGTGTCTGTATTGTTTTAAGCTTTACACCTCGATTTTTTGAAATCTCTTTTGCCGTTTTGTCGCAGCAATAAAATTCATAGGCAACCTCATCATATGGAGGTTTAAGAGTACGGCAGGCATTGCTGAGCTCCTCGTTTATCTCCTTTTCCAAAAAAGACTCCTCAAGAGATGAAACCGTACCGACATTACTTTCTAATATGCCATCTTCAGTCGGCATCTCTTTTCGTCTTTTTGATTTGAGAAAATCAAGACATTTGTTTGTAGCTATTTTCGTCAAAAAAGCCTTTTCATTCTGACCGTCAAACCGGTCAAGCACTCTATAATATGTAAGAAATGTTTCCTGTGTCATATCCTGTGCATCAAAATAATCTCCCAACATACGGTAACAGATTGAAAATATAAGTTTTTCATATTGTTCCATAGCTTTTTCAAGCTGTACCATATGTCTGGTACTGTCCGCCAAGTTTCATCACCTCCCATTTTTCCCTTTTCATTATACTTAAACGAATGAAATTTACAAAAGTCTTCAAAAAAATGCAAAAAAATATACAGAATTAAAATTTTTTTCAATTCTGTATATTTTCAATATTATTTTCCCAAGAAAATTATTTTCTTATTAGACCATATAGAATTATTTTCATACTCAAGTTCTATATCTTTCATTTTAGCTTCTTTTGGGACTTCATATGTAATACTGCCGCTTATCTCTCGTCCCCCTGAAACTTCCTGCAACAAAAAGCTTTCATCTGAACCGTCAAGATATTCCTGATCATATTTTTTGTTATTCACATAACAGCCAAATGACCCCGGATAACTGTCTGAGTTTCCTGTATTTTTAAATGTAAAATAAAATTTAACATATTTATAACCATCTTTTGGCTGTATAAACTGATTGTTTGATTTGTATTTCTCCGCACCCGTATATGCAATCTCAAAATCCCCAAACTCTACCACATCACCGGGATGAAACCTGTTATCATCCGTTTTGCCATTGTTTTTACTGCTTTTATTACTGTTTTTCTTATTACTGTTTTTCTTATTGCTTTTTTTGTCTTTTGAACTGCTTTCATTCTTCTTTTTATCTTTAGATGTACTTCCTGAACTTTCAGTTACACTTCCTACTTTTTTTGACTCATTTTTCGTATCATCATTCCCGGAATTTGATGCCGCCGCAATTATAAACACCGCTATAACTACAATAACTATCCACTTGCCTTTTCCTTTTTTCCCTGTCGTTCTCATAGAAATCTTCTCCTTTTCATGTAATTATCATTTAGGCGTTTGCGAAACTATCATAAATCTTGATTAAATTGTGTAAATATAACACAACATATAATTAGTTCTGCAACCATTTATGATTAATAACTTTTATCTATAAAGCTATTTTATTTTACATAAAGAAATTTCTATTTTGGTGTGCCGGCAGCATACATTTTCAGGCATTTTTAATTTTTATACAATGAATAGGCAATATTAAATAACTATGCAATAAACAGGCATCTGTTATAACCAAACACATTTTGACAACATTAACTACCAATAAACACCAGCATCATTTAACGATTGCCTTCATATATTCTTCAATCTGTATTCCTGCATAGAAAATCATAATACTTAAGATAACTCTTGAAAACATCTTTACAACACTATCCATATCTTTATAAATCGGCATCCTGTTATACCAGTTTTTATAATTTCCTGCTATTACTACAGTTGAAAATACATACATAAACGCCGCAGCACATTCATACATAACAGCCTGCGTATTTCCCTTGCATTTCTCAAATCCTACAGCCATCACTGTTACCAGAAATACATAAACGCACACTCCCAGTATCTTTTTCCACAAAGCTCCACTTCTAAATCCCGGCATTTTTGAATAATCATAATCCTTTTTTACGGATGCTGTATCCTGTTTACCCGTGGTTTTATAGGCACTGTTTGTAAATTTGACCGCATTTTCATTTAATTTCGCATCATAATGTATGTAATTTTTCATAAGTTCTTTATATGCCTGACAAGCCGTCTGAAACCTGTTTTCGGGTGATATATTTATACATTTTTGTATAAATTCCTTATAATCATAACATATACATTTATTTCCCTCAGGCATTTTTCCCGTAAGCATTTCATGAAAAACGACACCAATAGAATATATGTCACTCCGTATATCAGTCTGCATAAATCCAAACTGCTCCGGTGCCGCATATCCCGCCGTTCCCAAAATCGTTGTATCTTTTGTTCTACCCTCTTTCGTTTTCCTTGAAATCCCAAAATCTATCAATTTAACTACATTGTCACTTGAAATCAGTATATTTTTAGGTGTTATATCCCTGTGAACAATATTTACTTTCTCAAGTTCAGATAAAACTTCTAAAAGCTGACAAGTATAGTCTAAGGCATCTTCTTTTGTTATATTTTTATTTTCAATCTTATCCGCAAGAATATCTCCGCTTATATATTCCTCGATAACAACAGCTTTATTTTCAATCTCAATAATATTTTTTACTGCTGCCAGATGCCTGTTTTTTATATATTGGAGACTCTCATATATTGAAATATTCTCAATTTCTATCTCTTTTAAAACAAATATTTTATTAGAATTTTTCTGCCTGACAAGCCATGTTTTTCTATCATTATTTTCACCAAACAGTGCGATTTTCTCATATTGCTCATTTAAAAGTGCTGTTTTCAGATTTATATTTTCCATAATTCTCCTTATTTTATCTTGCAAATATTTATAGCCACGGATATTCGTGGTACTTATGTTAAATATGGTATCATTTAATAAATTCAGATGCAACATTGTAAAAATAAGTTTACAAGCAACTCCAATTAAATTATTATATGATGTAAGTGTCAAAAGCAAACATTTCATTTTGGGAGATAACATATATGAACAATTATAAAAAAACCGATAAATTATTGGATATATTAAAAAAATCGCCTACCGTAGACGATTATATAGAAAATGAGAACGACAATCTTGTAAACATGACTCTCTCGGAATATTTGAATAAAATACTTTCTGACAGAAACCTAAAAACAAGCGACCTCGTAAAACTGACGGGACTTGACCGAACATATACATACCAGATAATGTCGGGCAGAAAAAATCCGTCCAGAGATAAAGTTATCGCCATCTGTTTTTCACTTAATATGTCATTTGAAGATACCCAGCAGCTTTTAAAAGCCACCGGATACCCTATTTTGTACGCCCGTTTCCAGCGTGACAGCATAATCATATTTGCATTGCAGCACAACGCATCTCTTACAGATACAAATGAACTTTTGTATGATTATAATTTTGATACGCTGACTTAAAGAACTAATCTGCAAGCTGAAGATTTATTGCTGCCTTGACAACTTTGCCATTTTTTACTTTAATATAATCAGCATAATCCTTATGTCAGACTAATTTTTTTCAAATTATTTCTTGGTTGCCTTGTATATCCACTTCTGATCTTTAAGTTTTCCATACTCTGCATCTGTCACAGCTTCACACCATTCATTTGATATTTCCTCGCCCGGTACTTCTACCGCAAGATGACTAAACCAGCTATCCGGTGCTGCTCCATGCCAGTGTTTTACTTCTGCCGGAATGTTAATACAGTCACCAGGATTAAGCTCGATTGCTTCTTTGCCCTCTTCCTGATAATATCCGCGACCTGCCACGCACACAAGTATCTGACCGCCGCCACTCTTAGCGTGATGGATATGCCAGTTATTTCTGCATCCCGGCTCGAATGTTACATTGAAAATTCCTACCTGACTTGGCGATACAGGTGCAAGGTAACTTTGTCCGATAAAATATTTTGCAAATGCGTCATTTGGTTCACCGATTGGAAATACCATCTGCTTTGCATGAGCTCTCATTGCTTCATCCTCGTATGGCAAATCTCCCTCGCCATTGCTCCAAACTTCCTTTGCAAGATTAAATACTGCCCAGCCTTTTGGCCAGCCTGCATAAAAAGCAACATGAGTTATGATTGCTGCGATTTCTTTCTGTGTCACACCGTGGTCCTTTGCATTCTGCAAATGGAATTTTAATGAAGAGTCAGTAATTCCTGAAGCCATAAGTGCTACTACTGTTATAATACTTCTTGTTTTTACATCTATATCCTGATTGTTCCAGTTCTCACCGAAAAGAACATCATCATTAAAATGTGCAAACTCAGGAGCAAACTCTCCGAGTGCCTTTCTTCCTGCTGTCTGTACTATCTTAGCCATAAAAGCCTCCCTATATTCCTAAATTTCCTTAATCCAATCGGCTATTTCCTGCTTTGTCGCTCTGTTTAAAAGTTTTCCTTCCACGATTTCAGAGTTTGGTGCTGATGGCTGTAATTCCTTAACCGTATTGCCAAATCCACTTCCTCCTGATGTTGCAAACAGAATAATCTTTTTGCCTGAGAAATCATATTTTTCCAAAAATGTATTTACAATAGTTGGTGCAACATACCACCAGATAGGAAAACCTAAAATAATCTCATCATACTGACTCATATCAATATCATTGTCCTTGATTTCAGGTCTTATCTTCTTATCTTTCATCTCGACGCTGCTTCTTGACTTTTTATCCATCCAGTTGAGGTCTGCCTTTGTGTATGCCTCTTTTGGAGTAATCTCACAAATATCATAACCGCCTTCTTCTGCTATCATATTTGCGACTTTTTCCGTCGTTTTACTTGCACTAAAATAAGCTACTAATCTTTTCATTATAATAATCCCTCCTAAAATATGTGCATCAGATAATTCCAAAATCGCATAACAATATAACACTATGGTGCATCAATTAGTGTCAAAATGCCTTTTTGCCACAGCAATATAATGTATTATCACAATCCTGCAATATCTAACAGATACATAAGTGCTATTAATTCTTTAAAAATCATTGTATATACATTATAAAGCCTTATATCTTATTATGTCTAATACTTATATTGTATATCTTGTTATGCTTTTTAGGCATACTTTAGCAGTTAATACACTATATCTCTGACTTGTACAATAAAGATTAAAGTTTTTATCCACAGTACACTAATGCCAATTCTGCGAGCGGGTCATCTGCCCTCATTGTCAAAACCCAATGGTCACTTTCCTTTACCCTTATATACTCAAACCCCTCCGTATTTACAGGTTCAAGAAACATAACGCAATACTCTTAAATCCATATATTACTCCTCATTTCTGCACAATCTATGAGCAAACATCAGTCCCGTAATTACAAATCTGTATTGCCGCACCATTCTCCACACCGAAAAACCATGTTTCTCATAAAAAGGTACATTATTTTTATCCTCAGGCATCCCCTCAATATATAAAAAATCCCCGACCATCTGCATATGCTCTGCAATATCCCGCATTACGTTTTTTAATACTTTAATTACTGACTCATTCAACATTTGACTACCTCCATTTTATGAACTGTTATTTTTATCAAGCCCATAATAACGGATTTACTTCTAATTTTAAATATATTATCAAATTTATAAGTCACTATTAAATTTGTTAGTTTACTTTTTCCATCTTATAGTCCGATACGAAATTTATTCATAACTTACCGATTTATAAACACGCAGCCGACAACTTTTTTATTACTTCTTTCACATATTCCTCCGACTTTGATACCTTTTTGGCAATTTCAGGTATAGGCATATTACAATCATTATATGCCTCAATTTGTCCTTCAATTTTTCCCTCGTCTCTAGTTTCTTCAAATACTCTCCACATACTGTCGCCCTCCTTAAACAAATTGTCAACATCTAAGTCACATCTTGCCACTCCTGCTACGGTATTTAATACATTTTTATCTACTTTATGATCTACACTGTATTTTATTGCTTCTTCTCTCAACTCTCTTGTACTCTTGTCCTTATTAAGTAATATTCCAAACAGATTAAACAAATCACGATTATTAATATTATGAAATAATAAATCATTTTGTCTGGCTTCTACCAATTTCATCTTATAGTCATTAACTATATTTTCCATTTCTTTTGGTATTGCCATCATCTGCTTTAATGATAATGCACCATCCCATTCCTTGCCGCCTGTTTTACTTCAAGCGGCATAAAAAATAATTTTTTATAATTTTGTAACAGTTCAGCCCAAAAAAGATAAGTCAA
>ERZ780151.1893-NODE-1893-length-13565-cov-6.694597_pt1 | contig 13565 bp, 8 predicted proteins | sample MGYA00510983_ERZ780151 | MGnify/ENA primary metagenome ERZ780151 (study PRJEB29588, sample SAMEA2144623) | human gut metagenome | biome: human gut; feature: human-associated habitat; material: faeces | place: Denmark | collected 2008/2010 ... | reverse complement strand
TAACAAATGCAGTGTAGCAGTATCATCACACAAGCCGTTTAACACGGTTGCCACAAGGCTTGCACACGCACCTGTGCCGCAGGCAAACGTTTCGCCGGAGCCGCGCTCCCACACACGCATCCGCAGGTGATCGCGGGAGACGACCTGCACGAACTCCACATTCGCGCGCTGCGGAAAAATCGCGTTGTTCTCCAGCAGCGGGCCAATCTGTTCCAAATCCACATAATCCGGGTCACGGACGAAAATCACGCAGTGCGGATTGCCCATCGACACGCAGTGGATTTCGTACGTCGCGCTGCCGACATTCAGCCGATGCCCCATGACGACCTCGCCCGGCAAATCCACCGGGATTTTCGGCGGAAACAGTTCCGGCATTCCCATATCGACGCGTACCGTCTGGACTTTTCCGTCTTTGACGTTCAGGTTCAGGATTTTCAGCCCCGAATCCGTCATCAGGCTGACCGTCGTCTTGTCCGTCAAGCCGCGGTCGTAGACATACTTGCCGATGCAGCGCGCACCGTTGCCGCACATGCCGCCGTTCGAGCCATCGGCGTTGTACATCTTCATCTCAAAATCCGCCACGTCCGACGGGCAGATCAGAATCAGTCCGTCGCTGCCGACCCCGTAATGGCGGCGGCTCATCTGTTTCGCCAGCTCTGACGGGTTCTCCACATGCTCCTCAAAGCAGTTGACATACACATAGTCATTGCCGATGCCCTGCATCTTTGTGAATCGCATTCGTCCCCGACCTCCCTGTTCTGTGATGTTCCCTATTATATCGGATTTTTCCCGGTTCGTAAAGGGATTCATGGAAAAAAGCCGGAAAAAGCGCAGTGGTCGATTATCGCCCAGCGCGTACAATGGGCTTTCTGTCAAAAAAAGTGCGATTTTTTCTCATTTCCCTATTGACAACGTTTCCGGTCTGTGGTATGATACAGACAGTTGGAAACGTTACCGACACCGTTTCCTATCAATGACCGCCATTGGAAGCAGGAAGGAGCGCTGCGGTTGAAAATCTACACCATCCGCGATATTGCGCGACTTTCCGGCGTCAGTGTCACGACCGTTTCCCGCGTGCTGAATCACCGACCGGATGTGAATCCGCAGACACGCGAAAAGGTCGAGCAGGTCATGGCGGAATGTCATTTTGTCGGCAACGCCAACGCGCGCAGTCTCAAGCAGGCGGATACGGAAACCATCGCGCTGATTCTGCGCGGCAGAGAAAACCCGTTCCTGAATTCGCTTGCAGAGGCGATGCTTCAATACACGCACGGTCTGACCCCCGCCTTTCTGACCGAGTTCATCGACGAGAAAGCGGACGAATTCCAAACCGCCGTGCAGCTCTGGCACGAAAAGCGCGTCAACGGCTTCATCTTTGTGGGCAGCCGCATCGACGAGCGCGCACAGGTGCTTGAGGGAATGGATTTGCCCATGGTCTTCGCAACCGTCAACGCAGACAAAACTGCGCTTCCCCGCGCCGCCAGCGTCTTTATCGACGACCGGCGCATGGGTTACGAGGCCATGCGGGTGCTGCTGAACGCGGGGCATCGGAAAATCGCCGTTTTCGGCGGTGCACGCGTCGGCGACGACTCCTTCGCGCTCCGTTACGCGGGCGCTATGGCAGCCTTGCAGGAGGCAGACGTGCCGTTTGAGGATAAGCGCTTCATCGAAACGCGCTTTTCGCTCAAGGGCGCTTACGACACTACACGCGCCTTTTTCGCCACGCAAAGCGACACCACCGCTGTCTTCTGCATGTCCGACACCGTCGCAATGGGCGTCATCCGCGCTCTGACAGACATGGGGCGGCGTGTTCCGGAGGATGTAGGCGTTATCGGCTTTGACGGCATCGAGATGAGCAAATTCTTCGTGCCGCGGATAACGACCATCGAGCAGCCCATCGACGAAATCGCCCGCGAGAGCGTCCGCGTTCTGATGGACATGCTGGAAAACGGACGGCCGCCGCGCCACATCGTCGTTCCTGCGAAGGTGCAAATGCGCGAATCTGTCTGATAAGGACATAGCAGACCGCTTTTGCGGTCATACTGCATTCGGTATTCTCAGCGAAAAGCTGTGTGATACATAAAACTGTCATCCGCGCGGCGGAAAGCCGTGTGAGATAGAAAAGAGGAGGTACTTCCCTATGAAAAAGCTGCTGGCAATGGTTCTGGCTGCTGTAATGGTGCTGTCTCTGTGCAGCTGCGCGACCGCTGAGGAGACGGTTGCCCTGCGCGTGTGGGTTGGCGATAACGCCGACCTGCCGTGGATCAACGGCGTGATTGAGAACTTCAAGGCTGCGCATTCCGAAAAGACCTACGACATCTCCGTGGATATTCAGGGCGAGGGCGACTGCTCCAAGCGCGTCCTGAACGACACCGAGGCCGCTGCGGACGTGTTCACCTTCGCGGACGACCAGTTCAACTCCCTGATGAACGCCGAGGCGCTCCAGCAGGTCATGGTTGATGCGGACGAAATCATCGCGGCGAACGGCGGCGCGGACGCGGGCGCTGTGCAGGCGTCCACCGGTGCGGACGGCAACCTCTACGCCTATCCGGCAACTGCCGACAACGGCTAATTCATGTTCTACAATAAGGAATACTTCACCGAGGAAGACGTGCAGACGCTGGACGGTATGCTGGCGAAGGCTGCCGCTGCCGGCAAGTACGTCGGCTTCCCGATGAGCGACGGTTGGTATCTGTACTCCTTCTTCCAGGGCGCTGGTCTGGACATGCACGTCACCGAGGACGGCGTGACCAACACCTGCAACTGGAACGCAACCGACACCGAAATCACCGGCGTGCAGGTTATGGAAGCTCTGCTGGCCATCACCTCCAACCCCGGTTTCCGTGAAGCGAACTCCGACCCCTTCGTGGCGGGCGTTAAGGACGGCTCCATCATCGCCGGCGTGTCCGGTACCTGGAACGCGACCGTTGCTCAGAAAGCGTGGGGCGAAAACTACGCGGCCTGCAAGCTGCCCACCTACACCGTCGCGGGCAAGCAGGTGCAGATGGCTTCCTTCGCTGGCTTCAAGCTGGTTGGCGTGAACCCCTACTCCCAGAATGTGCATGACGCGATGCTGTTCGCGGAATTCATGACCAACGAAGAGAACCAGATTTCCCGCTTTGAAATTCGTGGTCAGGGTCCGTCCAACGTGAATGCTGCCGCTTCCGAAAAGGTGCAGGCTGCTCCCGCGATTGCCGCACTGGCTGCTCAGTCCGCCTTCTCCACCGTGCAGCGCGTTGGCAACAAGTACTGGGATCCCGCCGCTGCGCTGGGCAAGATTCTGGTCAACGGCAATCCTGACGGCATCGAGCTCCAGACCCTGCTGGACAACGCTGTGGCGGGCATCACCGCTGCCGGCGATCTGTAATCCGGCTCTGTAGAATTCTCACAGCCGCTCCGCTTCTTCATTTCAGTTGAGCGGAGCGGCTCTTTTTTCCCTGCAAAACATAAGTAAGGAGCGCGGATGCTATGAGTCAGACCAAGGCCAGAAAAAAGCCGGGCGTCGTTCGGTTCTTTGAAGGCATCGCAGAGTTTTTCACCAGTACCGTCAAAGCCTTTGTCGAGGGCGATATTTTCGTCAAGCTGTCTGCGCTTCTGTGCGGTACAAGCTGCTTTGCGCGCAAGCAGTACTTGAAGGGCTTCTTCATCTGCTTGATTCAGGCAGCCATCATGCTTGTTTTCCCAACCTTCTTCTTCCCCTACATGAGCAAGCTGTCCACCCTGGGCACGGTACAGCAGAAGCGCGTTTTCAATCCGGAGACGATGAAGAACGAGTTCAACGACTACGATAACTCCTTCCTCATCCTGCTCTTCGGCGTTCTGGGCGTTGTGCTGCTGATTACGGCGGTCATCCTGTGGATGCGCAACCTGCGCAACGCACGCGAGGTGGAGCTCACCGCCAAGAGCGGCAAGCACGTCAACACCTTCCGCGACGACCTGAACGACGCGCTGGACAGGAAGTTCCACCGCACGCTGCTGACGCTGCCGGTGCTGGGCGTGGTTCTGTTCACCATCATCCCGCTGATTGTCATGATTCTCATCGGCTTCACGAATTATGACCGCAACCACCTGCCCCCGTCGAAGCTGTTCACCTGGGTTGGTCTGGATAACTTCACCAGACTTACCGCCCTGACCGCGGACAGCTCGTTCGGCTATGCGTTCACTCGCGTACTGGTATGGACGCTCGTCTGGGCAGTGCTGGCGACGTTCACCTGCTATATCGGCGGCATCCTGATGGCAATGTTCATCAACAACCGCAACACGAAGGGCAAGAAGTTCTGGCGTACCTGCTTCATGGTCGCGATGGCTGTTCCGCAGTTTGTTTCCCTGCTGCTGGTTCGCAACTTCTTCGCTGACCTTGGCATCGTCAACACCATCTGCAAGAACATCGGTCTGACCGACTGGCTCTACTCCATCGGCGCAATTCCGACAGCGAACTTCATCCCGTTCCTTACCCACCCCGCTTGGGCGCGCCCGATGATTATCCTCATCAACATCTGGGTCGGCATCCCCTATCAGATGCTGATTGCGACCGGCATCCTGATGAACATCCCGACGGAGCTGATTGAGGCGGCGAAGATTGACGGCGCGAACGCGTGGCAGTCGTTCAAGTCCATCACCATGCCGTACATTCTCTTCATCACAGGGCCTTCGCTGGTCAACTCGCTGGTGGCAAACATCAATAACTTCAACGTCATCTGGCTGCTCAGCCGCGACGTGTACACCACGTCCGACCAGCTGATGGCGAACGCGAACGCGAACGAAGTTGACCTGCTGGTGACGTGGCTGTACCGCCTGACGCAGGATCAGAGCAACTACAAGATGGCGTCGGTCATCGGCATTCTGGTCTTCGTGGTCTGCGCGATTCTGACGCTGGTCGCCTTCAGCCGCATGATTAAGGGCGATAAGGAGGAGAGCTTCCAGTGAGTACGACGAAATATGACCATCTGCCGGAGCAGGAGAAGCACGCGGCATTGGCGCGCGAGGAAGCCGCCATCAAAGCCGAGGCGCTCCGTTATCACGACAAGCACCGCATGACACCCGCGAAGGTTGCCAAGCTAACGGCTCGCCACGTTGTGCTGGCGCTGCTTGCCGCCTTCTGGCTGATTCCGATTCTGTGGCTGGTTGTCACATCCTTCGGCGTGGACAAGGGGCCGAACCTATCGACGTTCTTCCCCAAGGCGTACACGCTTGACCATTACAAGGCGCTGCTTTCGCCCGACTCAGTCAACCAGTTCCCGCAGTGGATGCTCAACACGTTCATCGTTGCCTGCTTCACCTGCGTCATTTCGACGCTGTTCGTGCTGATGGTGGCGTACGCGATGTCGTGTATGCGCTTCAAGGCGCGCAAGCCGCTGATGAACATCGCTATCATCCTGAACCTCTTCCCCGGCTTCCTGAGCATGATCGCGGTCTACTTCATCATGAAGCAGTTTGGGCTGACCGGCACGCTGACGGGCTTGATTATCGTGTACAGCGCAGGTTCGGGCATGGGCTACCTGATTGCGAAGGGCTTCTTCGACACGGTAAGCAAGTCCCTGCGTGAATCGGCGTATCTGGAGGGTGCGAATGAATTCACCGTTTTCTGGAAAATCATTCTGCCGCTGTCCAAGCCGATTATCGTCTACACGGTTATCAACTCGTTCCTCGCGCCGTGGATGGACTTCGTGTTTGCTGACCTGATGATGACCAGCGGCACGGCGGCCAACAAGACCGTCGCGCTGGGACTTTTCACGATGGTGAACAAGGTGAACCGCAACAACTACTTTGCGCAGTTCTGCGCCGGCGGCGTGATTGTCTCCATTCCGATTTCCATTCTCTTCGTCATCATGCAGAAGTTCTACGTCGAAGGCATCACGGGCGGTTCGGTGAAGGGGTAACCAGAGGCTCTGCCTCTGGACTCCGCAAGGGAGTTTCTCCCTTGACCCTTTCGCGCGATTGAGTTGCGCGCAACTTCATACTGTGTCCGCGTGTTTAGCTGTGTATTGCAAGGAGGAGCCTTATGCGCAAGTTTCTTTCGGGTATCCTGTCTCTGCTTCTGCTCATGGGGCTTCTCCCTGCCGCGTATGCAGAAGAACCTGCCCTCGGCGTGACCTACGAAATTTTCGTTGCCTCCTTCCAAGATTCGGGCGGCGACGGCATCGGGGATTTGCAGGGCATCATCGACCGCCTGGATTATTTGCAGTCGCTGGGCGTTCGGCAGATTTGGCTCATGCCCATCCACCCCTCCCCCAGCTATCACAAGTACGATGTGCTGGATTACTACGCCGTTGACCCGTCTTACGGCACGCTTGATGACTTTGACCGCCTGACCGCCGCCTGCAAGGAGCGCGGCATCCGCGTCATCCTTGATTTGGTGCTGAACCACTCGTCGAGTTCGCATCCGTGGTTTCTCGCGGCGTGCGACGACAAGTTCTTCTCCCGCACGGGCGAAACGACCGACTGGTACGTTTTCTACCCGGAGGAAGGGAACGCGCGGCACAAAATTAGCGGCTGCTCGTGGTGGTATGAAGGGCAGTTCGGCAGCCACATGCCGGATTTCAACCTTGACAGCGAATCGCTGCGGGCGGAGTTCGCCAAAATCATCACGTTCTGGCAATCGCATGGCGTGGGCGGCTTCCGACTTGATGCCGTGACCAGCTACTACACGGGCGCAAACGCCTCCACCGCTGATTTCCTGCGCTTCGTTTGCGAAACGGCGAAAGCGAACGACCCGGACTGCTACCTCGTTGGCGAAGCATGGACGGACGAAGCAACCATTCTGACCCTCTACGAAAGCGGCATTGACAGCCTGTTCAACTTCCCCGCGTCGGACAGCACCGGGCGCTTCGTGAAAGCAGCGCTGGCGGGCAAAAGCAGCACCGTCTCTGCTGCGCAGGCGGACTGGAACGCACGAATCCGCGCAGTCTCTCCGGCTTCGGTGGACGCGCCGTTTGTGAGCAACCATGATATGGCGCGCGCACGCGGAATGCTCCGCTCCAAGGTGCCGAACGAAAAAGCCGCCGCGCTGCTGTATCTGCTCATGCCGGGTGTTCCAACCGTCTACTACGGCGAAGAACTGGGCATGTCCGGCTCCGGGAGCGACGAAAATAAACGTCTGCCGATGGTGTGGTCAAGCGACGCAGCCACGCAGTGCAAAGCCCCCGCCGCTGCCGACCAAGCCCAGCGCTTGACAGACGGCGTGGCGGAGCAGGACAGCGACCCGGATAGCCTGCTGAACTGGTACCGCCAGCTGATTGCCCTGCGCAATCTCGCGCCTGAGCTGACCCGCGGCGAAATGACCGCGCTGGACGGCGGCAATGACGCAATTTGCGCCTACACCGTGACCGACGCGGACAGCACCGTCGCTATCATCAGCAATGTCAGCCAGAAAGATACGCTGACCGTCTCGCTGGATGTGCTGCGCGGTGCGGAGCTGCTGGGCGGCATCGGCGGTGCGGCATTTGCGGATGGTACGGCGAATCTGCCGCCGCTGTCGGGCATAATCGTGCGTTTACCGTAAACTTTTTCCCCGAAATCGGCAGGATTTTCGCGTTTGACAGCGAATCTTCTTCCTTGAACAAGAATGCGGGATGAAAAACCCGCATTTCTTTCCACGATTTTCGGAAACGTTTCCGATTTCTCCATTTTTCCCGAAAGGATGGACTCGACTCATGCGCAAAAGCGGTATTTTGATGCACATCTCTTCCCTGCCCGGTGCAGGCGGCATCGGCAGTCTGGGCAAGGAAGCCTATGCGTTTGCGGACTTTCTGGAAGCAAGCGGCATGAAGCTGTGGCAGGTGTTGCCGATGGGACCGACCGGCTACGGTGAATCTCCTTACCAGTCTTTCAGCGTCCACGCGGGCAATCCAATGCTGATTTCCACCGAGAAGCTGGTGGCGGATGGTCTGCTGACGCTTGACCCCGGTGAAGAATTTATGCCCACGCAGGATGAGCGGGTGGAATTTGACCAAGTGCGCGAGAACAAGGAGAAGCTGCTGCGCAAAGCGTTCCATCAGAGCGAAAAGGGACTTCTGCCGGAGATTCGCCAATTTCTGCGCGACGAGCGCTGGGTGAGCGACTTCGCGCTGTTCACCGCCGTCAAGCAGCATTTCGGCGGCGTCATGTGGCGTCAGTGGCCAGACGAGGGCATCAAGATGCGCAGGAAGGAATCGCTGCTGCAATACCGCATGATGCTCGACGAGGATGTGCGCTATCACGTCTTCTGCCAGTTCATTTTCTTCCGCCAGTGGAAGGAATTCAAGGCTTACTGCAACAACAAGGGGATTGAGCTTTTCGGCGACATGCCGATTTACGTCGCTGAGGACAGCGCGGACACATGGACGCAGCCGGAAGTTTTCCAACTGGACAAGAACCGTGCGCCGAAGCGCGTCGCGGGTGTGCCGCCGGACTACTTCTCCGCTGATGGGCAGATGTGGGGCAATCCGCTCTACCGCTGGACGTACCTGTTCTTCCGCCGCTACGACTGGTGGGTGGAGCGGATGCGCGGCATGAGCAAGCTCTACGACATTGTGCGCGTTGACCACTTCATCGGCTTTGCGAACTACTACTCCATCCCCTACGGCGCGCCGAACGCCCGCAGCGGCAAGTGGATTGTCGGGCCGGGCAAGAAGCTGTTCCGCCGCCTGAAGAAGGAGCTGCCGAATCTGCGCGTTGTGGCGGAGGATCTCGGCGTACAGAGCGACCGTGTGCGTGAATTGCTGAAATTCGTCGGCTATCCGGGCATGAAAGTCGCGACGTTCGGCTTCGGCGGCGACGCGGACGGCAACCAGCACTTCCCCGGCAACTGGTCGGAGAACTACGTTGCCTACACCGGCACGCACGACAATGACACCACCGCCGGGTGGATTGCCACCGCCGACGAAACCACGCTCAAAGTCGCGAAGGACTACCTGCACTTTGACGGCACGGACGACGGCGTGGAAGCCTTCATCCGCTGCGTGCTGTCTTCCCCGTGCTGCATGGCGGTTGTGCCGATGCAGGATGTGCTGCATCTGGGCAGCGAAGCCCGCATGAACCTTCCCGGCACCATCGGCGGCAACTGGGCATGGCGCATGAAGCCCGGCGCCGCGACGGAGGATGTCGCCCGCCATCTGCGCGAAATGAATCAGGAATATCAGCGTATCTGATTTTGTAGAATCCCCACTATCAATCGACGAATATAAAGGAGAGAGCAACATGATGAACGCCAAGGAACTGCTTCGGCAGACCGAATCGCTGCTGCTGCAGAACGACCACATCACCCTTGCGGAAGCCTCCGCGACACAGCTGCACAATGCCCTGTCCACCGCCGCCATGAACGCGCTCACCCCCACTTGGGTCAAGTGCGAAGCGAAACGGCAGGCGCATCGGCAGGCGTACTACCTGTCGGCAGAATACCTCGTCGGCCGCATGGTGTACAACAACCTGTTCTGCCTTGGGCTGCTGGACGACGTGAAGGCACTGCTGGCGGAAAAAGGCGTTGACATCGCGATTCTGGAAGACATTGAGGACGATGCGTTCGGCAACGGCGGTCTGGGCCGTCTGGCAGCTTGCTTCCTTGATTCCGCGGTCACGACGAACGTCCCGCTGACCGGCTACGGGCTGCGCTACCGCTACGGGCTGTTCAAGCAGACGTTTGTCAACGGCTATCAGCACGAAGAGCCGGACGATTGGAGCCGCTTCGGCGACCCGTGGAGCATCCGCCGCGTTGACCAAGCGGTCGTCGTGAAGATGAAGACCGGCGACGTGCTGGCTGTCCCCTACGACATGCCGATTATCGGCTATGGCGCGAAGAACATCGGCACGCTGCGCCTGTGGCAGACCGAATCCCTGCACGAAATCGACTTCACTGCCTTCAACAATCAGCATTACGCGCAGGCATCCGCCGACAAGAACAAGGCGGAGGACATCACCAAGTTCCTTTACCCCAACGACGACCGCCGCGAGGGCAAGCAGATGCGCATCAAGCAGCAGTATGTGCTGGTCAGTGCGTCCCTGCAGGATATGCTGCGCGCCTACAAGAAGCGTCACGGCGATGATTACGCGTGGTTCGCCGAGGAACACGCCGTGCAGCTGAATGACACGCACCCGGTCATGGCGATTCCGGAGCTGACCCGCCTGCTGATGGAAGATGGCTTCACGTTCGACGCGGCGTTTGAGATTGTCCGCAATGTCTTTGCGTACACGAACCACACCGTGATGCAGGAAGCGCTGGAAAAGTGGGATTTGGCGCTGCTTGCAAGCGTCTGCCCGGAGCTTGTTGCCATCATCCGCAAAATCGACGCGAAGTTCAAGGCGGACATGGCTGCACGCGGTGCGGAGGTCAAGGCAACCCGCTGCATCATCTGGAACAATCAGGTGCATATGGCGCAGCTGGCGGTTTATGCGACCGTCGCCACGAACGGCGTTGCCGCGATTCATACCGAAATCCTCAAGGACGACGTGTTTGCGGACTGGTACGCGCTGTATCCGGAGCGCTTCCAGAACAAGACGAACGGCATCACGCAGCGCCGCTGGCTGGGGCTGTGCAATCCGGAACTGACCGCGCTGATTGAGAAGCACATCGGCAGCGGCTTCCTGACCGATTTGGACAAACTGGAAGCCTTGAAGCCGCAGATCAGCGACGACCTGTGCCGCGAGTTCATCGCCGTGAAGAAGGAAAAGAAAGCGCAGCTTGCCGCCGAGATTGAGAAGCGCGAAGGCGTGAAGCTTGACCCGAACATGATTTTCGACATTCAGGTGAAGCGCCTGCATGAATACAAGCGCCAGCTGATGAACACGATGTCCATCCTGCACCTGTATTTCTGCCTCAAGGACGGCACGCTGACCGACTTCACGCCCACGGCGTTCATCTTCGGCGCGAAGGCTGCACCGGGCTATGCGCGCGCCAAGGCGATTATCCACCTGACGAACATGGTCGCGGACATGGTGAACAATGACCCTGACACCTCTTCCCTGCTGAAGGTGGTGTTCGTGCACAACTACAACTGCTCGTGGGCGGAGAAGCTGATTCCCGCAGCGGATGTGTCCGAGCAGATTTCCACCGCCGGCACGGAAGCGTCTGGCACGGGCAACATGAAGCTGATGCTCAACGGCGCGGTCACGCTGGGAACATATGACGGCGCAAACGTCGAGATTACCGAGCAGGCAGGCCGCGAGAACGAGTACATTTTCGGTGCGACGGTTGAAGAAATCAACGCGCTGAAGAAGAACGGCTACGACCCGCGCGCGATTTACAAGGCCGACAAGGAAATTGCGCGCGTGCTGGACACGATGGTGGACGGCACCTTCCCCGACCCGGACGGCTCCATCAAGGAGCTGGTGTCCTCCCTGCTGCTGGGCGCAAGCTGGCACAAGCCCGACCACTACTTCATCCTCCACGACTTCCACAGCTATGTGGACGCGAAACTGGCAGTGAACCGCGACTACCGCGACGAGTTGTCCTTTGCGCGCAAGTGCCTGATGAACATCGTCAGCGCAGGCATGTTCTCCTCCGACCGCACGATTGCGCAGTACGCGAAGGAGATTTGGAAGGTCTGAGTTCTTCTTTCCCTATAAAAACTGCCCTGCGGGTTCAAACCGCAGGGTTTTTTGACGTGCTTGTTTTGGGGGAAATCCCACACTATTTCCAGATGGATTTGGAAATAGTATCAGATGTAATCTATCATCCTTCTCTTGCCCTGCGTGCGCAGCTGCTTCGGCGCTGTTCACGCAGGGCGTTTTGTTTTGCCATGCTATCCGGTCGCGCCCATCGGCGCGACAATGTGCAGGTTATGGGTAATGCTGATTGGGGGCGCGTCTGCGGACGCGCAAAGATACAACCGCTGCGCTGAAAGCGCTTCGCTGTTCAGCGCTCGTGGAGCGGAATTGTCGCGTTTGGCATAACTGGTCTAACGGTGCAGCAGTTGGGGCGTTGCCCCAAGCCCCACAAGGGGCGCCGCCCCTTGACCCTGCAAGGGGGAATCCCCCCTTGCCCCCTCCGCGCGATTGAGTTGACTTCTTCTTCATACTCCTTCCGCGTGCTGCTCTTTTGGCTTTGCTTCGCCTTTTTCCCCCCCTATTTCATCCTGAATTGTTCCTTCGCCGCGCCACACTGGCAATGCGTTATCGCACACGCAATCGCATCCGCCGCGTCATCCGGCTTCGGTATCTCCTTCATCCCCAGCAGCAGCTTCACCATCTGCTGAATCTGCTTTTTATCCGCCTTCCCATACCCCGTCACCGCCTGCTTAATCTGCATTGGCGTATACTCATACAGGCTCTCCGTATACTCCGCCGCGCTGATAATCGCCGCGCCGCGCGCCGCCCCAACCATCAGCGCCGTCGTGACGTTCCGCGCGAAGAACAGCTCCTCAAACGCCACGTCGTCCGGATGATAGATGTTCACGAGGTCGCGTACACCCAATTGCAGTGCCCGCAAGCGGTGCTGCATCGGCACACCCGCCTGCGTTTCCACACAGCCGTAGCCAAGCAGACGCATCCGCGCGCCCTGCGCCTCCACCACGCCCCAACCCATCAGCGCATAGCCGGGGTCAATGCCTAAGACAATCATTGCGACCTCCTGTTATATAGATGGCGCTTCCGAACATAAACTCCATCTATTGCAGGGAAGTTTCGCCTCTGCGGAGGCGACAAGGGGGCATTCCGATTGCCCCCTTGACCCCTTCGGGCGACCTTCCGTTAAGATAGGATTCTATGTTCGCTCTTTATGATACCGCTTCTTTCGCCCCGTGTCAACCGAACACGCGAAATTCATTCAACTTCTCCCCGCAAGGCTTGACGAATTCGCCGATTCACGGTACAATGAAGCAGATGGAAACCCCTTTCCCATTTTGCACGATTTCGACACATTAACGAGGAGGATTTTTCCGATGAAGTATGTTCTTGGTATTGACCTTGGCACGTCCGGCACCAAAACGGTGCTGTTCGACCAGTATGGCACGGCGGTCTGCTCCGCGCTGGTGGAGTATCCGCTGTATCAGCCGCACAATGGCTGGGCAGAGCAGAAGCCGGAGGACTGGTATCATGCGGCGGTGGACACCATCCGCAGCGTGCTGACGAAGTCCGGTGTGGATAAGAAGGACGTCGTTTCGATGGGCATCAGCGGTCAGATGCACGGTCTGGTCATGCTGGATGAAGCAGGGAACGTCCTGCGCCCGTCTATTATCTGGTGCGACCAGCGCACGGCGGCGGAGTGCGACCAGATTCACGAAATTGTCGGCCGCGATCAGCTGATTGCGATTACGGCAAATCCCGCGCTGACTGGCTTCACGCTGTCAAAGCTGCTGTGGGTGCGCAATCACGAGCCGGAAGTGTACGCCAAGTGCCGTCACATCCTCCTGCCGAAGGACTATGTGCGCTATATGCTGACCGGCGATTTCGCGACTGAAGTCAGCGACGCATCCGGGATGCAGATGCTCGATGTGCCGAACCGCTGCTGGTCGGAGAAGCTGCTGAACATGCTGAACATCGACCCGTCGCTGCTGGCGAAGGTGTACGAATCCTGCGAAGTGACGGGTCACATCTCCAAGGCGGCAGCGGAGCTGACCGGGCTGAGCGAAGACACGCTGGTCGTCGGCGGCGCG
>ERZ780151.1886-NODE-1886-length-13619-cov-3.487835_pt1 | contig 13619 bp, 9 predicted proteins | sample MGYA00510983_ERZ780151 | MGnify/ENA primary metagenome ERZ780151 (study PRJEB29588, sample SAMEA2144623) | human gut metagenome | biome: human gut; feature: human-associated habitat; material: faeces | place: Denmark | collected 2008/2010 ... | reverse complement strand
ATCCAAACTAATTATGATTGTAAAAGAAGTAAACAAGTTTATGGCCCTGATGCCATTGATGCTGCCCAAACTCATTGACAGCAAGCAGTGTGTAGAACCCGACATCGCCGAGGACTCGGCGGTACTGTACTTCAACCTTGAAGAGCGTTTCCCCATTGGCATGGTGATGGACATGATCGACGACGACCTCGACCTTCAGCTCCTCTACCACGGCTCGAAGAAGTCAGAGCCGCGCATCCTCCACTGCTGCTTCTTCGCCAGTCCCAAGCTCGGCAAGAGCATGTTCAAGATCAACCTGCTCACCGGCACCGACGGCTTTGTAGACAGTGTTGCCGTCACCGTCTATGACACCGTGGATGTCTTTGCCGAAGAACTCGACAGCGATCTTCTCTCCCACACACTGTCCTTCGACTTCACCGAGGCGATGACCAGCCAGGAACTGTTGTCTGTTTTTTGCAAGATGAGCTATGAGACCTGAGCTGCTTTATTCCATTGCCGATGTCATCAACGCCCATGGTGACACCTATCATGCCGTAGTGCCTTTTGCCAAGCACGACTATATGGTGCAGGAAGGCAGCCGCCTCGTACGTTCCTCCTGTTACGTGCTCCGTGTCATGCTTTCCGGCAAGGCAAAAAATCATGTGCGCCGGACGGTGTGGAACGTCTATGAGGGCGACATGGACAAGATCATCCAGAAGATCAGTAGACGTGACAAGGCTTTTGCCGAGCGGATGAAGACCTGCAATCCTTCGCCCAGGGATGTGGAGTGGATCATTCGCCGGGCAACGCTGAAATCGCTGACGCTGAAGATCTCCAACTCGTCTTACCATCTCTATGTAGATTGCATCAAAAACTAATCCCAACCATCATGTATTACCCATATTACTATTAAGAAATCATGACTGCAAAATTACTCTTCATATTACTCGTATCGCTGCTTCCGTTGGCCGTCTCCATCGCACTCGCCCGCAAGGGCCGCCTCACGGTGGTCCGCCGCTGTCTGTCACGTTCCGAGAAGCGCGCCAACTTTGCCGCAAGTCTGCTTGCCATTGTCATTCTCCTCTTCCATTTGGCTTACTCGTTGGCTTTCCCCGTGACGATCGGTCTGGCCTTCTCATCGCTCTATGCGTTTTTTGCCATAGCCGTCAAGCGCAACACCCTTCTGCTATTGTTCATCCGTTCTTCCATGCCCATCTATCTTGGTATTTTCGCCATCGCGGTACCCATCGGCTTTGTCCCCGGTATGCTTTCCATCGCCTACACGTTGTCTGCAGTCCTGATTACTGCCGCCTGCCTGCCGGACATGCCACAAAAAGACATTACGGAATCTGATACTACTAAACATTGAATCATCGAATAAGCTATGAAGCAAAAGAAGAAATCGACTGTCAACTGGATGGCCATCGGTCACGAACTCATCAACTGTCTTCGAACCAAAGACCGTCACCGTCTGTCACGTTACGATGCTTTCGTATGGCTGATGGAATCTATCGGCAAGGGCATTCCCGTGTGTAATGAGCAGGGCGAGCAGATCCATGTCCTTCCGTTCTCTGCCTCTTACATGCGCCTGGCTGAAGAATGGAACTGGGAACGGCACACCGTACAGCAGTTCCTTGATGAGCTTTCCGCGCTCTCGGTGATCTCACGCCAGCGCAAGGGCAACACCTTCGTGTTCTCCTTGGCCAGGAAGTCCCACAAATATTTACTCCTTTAACCTCATGTCGCGATGCTTCAAATCCTTCCTCTTTTCCATTCAATCCTCTCAGGAATCGGCGCACTCCGTGTCAATAATTTTCTAAGCCGAGCGAGCTTGCTTGCCTTTCTTCACCGGTTTAGTGCAACCTACGGTATAGGCACGATTTTCCAAATCGGTAAGCCTAATTACCGTTAACTTACATTAACGGCTTCTGAGCCCCTCCAAGGGAGTTCCTGCGGGGAGCAAGCTCGGGCTGAATAGGTAATAACATTGTCAATAAAAACGAATATGGCAGGAAGAAAACAAGTCATGGACATGCGCTCTGAGACGGGCGGTGTCAGTCAAAAAGAGAGTGATGAGCAGCAACGAAACTGGACTGCCCAGCAGTGGAAAAAGAAAGCCGCTGACAGTCTTGCCAACTACGACCCTACCCGTGCAAAGCTCAACTTTGAGGTCGTACGGGGAGGGGTCGTGCAGCCTATAGATACATCCAAGAGCATTGCTCAGAAGATGGCTGAGAACCTGGCAGCTCGCGGCATCAGGGACCCGAACAGTAACGCTGACGGTAAACGGAAGTACCGCACTATTGCCAAGTTCATCTTTGGCGGCAACCGTGAGCGGATGCACAAGCTCGCCTTTGGCACTCAGAAAGTAGATTTGACGAAAGGGGCGGACAACAGTGGCATCACCCGTTGTCAAGAGATCGAGGACTGGGCACGTGACGTATATAACTTCATGGCTAAGCGTTATGGCGAGGAGAATATCATCAGCTTCTATGTCCACCTGGACGAGAAGAACCCCCACATTCATTGTACCATGGTGCCTGTAGATGCTTCACGCAACCGCATCTCATGGAAGTCTGTCTTTGGAGATGGGCGTGAGGCGGAATCCGCCAATATGACGGCTCTTCACTCAGAGCTTCTTGAACAGGTTAACCAGAAGTGGGGACTGGAGCGTGGCAGCAATATGGAGGAGACAAAAGCCCGGCACCGCTCCACTGAGGAATACAAACGTGAACTGGTATCAGAAGTGTGCGATTTGGAAACCACACGTCAGGGACTGCTCAGGCAGATCCGTCGGGCAGAGATAAAGTTGAAGGGTATCTCGACGATGATCGCCAACCTTCGGGAGCGCAAGCAGGCCATTCAGGACGAGATAGACGAGATCGCCCGTCAGTTTGGTCAGGACGGTTGTGACCATGCTGCCTTGGCTAGTCGGATGGCGGCTTTGCGGAGTGAGTTGGAAGCTGTCAAAGACAAGCTTTCTCTCCGTCAGCAGATGTTGGAGGATGCCGAGCGCACCATCCTCGCTGCCCGTGCGCGTCTCGCTGCGTTGAAACAGGAGCATGCCGAGATACGGGAGCATCTGGGTACAGACTTCAACTATAAGACCACGGAGCTGCAGAAGAACCTCTTGGCAACCTACAACGACATGGTGGCTTCGTCCTGGGAACCCGTCCGTCCGACGCTCTCCGAGCACCAGCAGCATCTTCTCGACGAGTCAGGCTTCACCCATCTCACCGACAATGCCGCCGGTGTCATCAACTGTGCCCTGCTCCTGTCCCTCAACTGCATCCGCGAGGCCACTGCCTATGCCGAGTCCAATGGTGGCAGCTCGGTCAACAACGCTGGCTGGGGCCGGGATAAGGATGAGGACGACGAGCAGTGGTGGCGACGCTGTATCGCCCGCTCAGCAGCCATGATACGGCCTGCGGGAAAGAAGATGCAGAGAGGACGGTAAGACGGGTAATACACAATTTACATGGATATAAATGTATTTGTATCAAAGATTTATTTACTTCTTCAACTTAAGTCCTACTTGAAACAAGACTCTTGTCTTTACCATTTTTATAATGAGAGAACGCTTCTGGCGTACTGTCAAGCAGGAATACGTATACATTAATCCTGCATATACAGTGGATGAACTTCGCGGAGGAATCGACAAGTTCATCAAGTACTACAACTACAATAGACCACATCAGAGCCTTTCAATGACGATGCCTGCTATGTAATATGGAATAGCTGCATAAATGTAGGAGAAAAAGTTGGCAGCACGAAAAATTGTACGTAACTTTGTGGTGACAAAACAACAAAGTCTTGCTGAATAGCAAGCCAGGGCAAGGCAAGAGTGAGTGGAAACTGCCCTTCCTTGTTCTGAATTATATTCTCAAAAAAAAAGTTAAACTCTGTCGAAAAGAAGGGAGTAGTATAATCGTACTGTTGCTTGGAAATAAGCATTACAAAGACTTTCTCCCTAAATTTTTTTATTCAATTATTAGTTTATTAGAAATAATAATTATAAATTTGCAAGTAATTATGGCAAAGAAGAATTTGAGCAACGATATACTTACCCTATATAAGACTCCGTTCCCATCAAGCAGGAACGGAGCCCTTTTTAATGCTTTTTCATATCCGACAAAAATTTCGCCAGAAGTGATAGCTTTGTTTATTGCGTGTCATACTAAGTGTGGCAATGCTATATTTGATCCTTTTGGTGGAAGTGGAACTACTGGTATAGCAAGTATGTTATGTGATAAGCCTACGCAAAAAATGAAAATTTTAGCGGAGAAATACCATCTTTCTCCTTTATGGGGACCAAGAAAGGCTATTATACAAGAATTAAGTCCAATAGGTTCTGCTATAGGCGATGTACTATGCCATACTTCGCCAAAAGAATTTTCAGAAAATGCCGCATCTTTAATATCTCTTACAGAAAAAGAACTAGATGGTATTTATTCTTCTTCGAATTCTGAAGGTACACCGGGAACAATAAGATATACTATTTGGTCAGATGTGATAAAATGTCCAAATTGCAACAAAGAAATAACTTATGCGGACGTAGCTGTAAATGAAAATCCCATTCACTTTAACAACAAATGTAAATGCCCATATTGTAATAACGATCTTGATTTATCAGAAGTACAAAGTGTACATATCAATGTTTATGACCCTGTGTTAGAACAGATGATATGTGCTAAGAAACGTGTGCCATTCAAAATATATGGTACTAGCAATGGAAAAAATTGGCAAAGATTTGCCACTGCAGAAGATATTGAGAAATACAATGACTTGACAAATAGAGGGGATTACTCTGACATTCCTATTTACAAAATGAAATGGGGAGAACTTTATCGCAAAGGTTATCATTTCGGAATTGAATATCTCCACCAAATGTATACTTTGCGCAATGCACTCGTCTTTTCTAAGTTATGGAAGAACATTAAGTTGTTCCCAGATGACATACAAAACGCCTTGAAAGTTTTTCTTTTAAGTTATAATCAAAGTCATTCTACATTGATGACTCGGGTTGTAGCGAAGAAGAATAGTAAAGATTTTATTATAACAGGGGCTCAACCAGGGGTATTATATATTAGTCGCTTGCCAGTAGAAAAAAACATATTTGATGGACTGAAAAGGAAATTAAAAACTTTTATATCAGCATTGCAGATGATAGAAGGATCACGGAGTGAAGTCATTTTTAGAGTCGCAGACAGTGTTGTCGATCGCCCAGCCGACTCCAGTATTGATTATGTGTTTACAGACCCTCCCTTTGGGGATTATATCCCATACTCTGAAATCAACCAGATTAATGAAGGATGGTTAAATATTACGACCGATGATACTGATGAAGTTATAATTAATAGTTATCAGGATAAAGCTGTCATTGAATATAAAAAATTAATGACTAAAGTCTTTCAGAATGTCCATAGGTCATTAAAGAAAGACGGTCTTTGTACTGTTGTATTCCACTCTGCAAAGTCAGAAATTTGGCGAAGCATTATGGAGGGATATCAAAAAAGTCATTTAGGAGTTGTTGCATCTGGAATCTTGGACAAGCAGCAAGCAAGTTTCAAGCAAGTTAACTCTACAATAACAGTAAAAGGTGACCCGATGGTACTTCTTCGAAATTGTGCTCATTCAAAGCTCTCCAACGAGTCGGATGAGGAAATAGCAAAGATTATAATTAGAAAACACGATGGTGAGAAAAATGACAAGGAAAAATCGGAGCGTATGTTCTCTGAATATATATCGGCATGCATTTCTCGTGGAGTTTCTATTAATTTAGATGCTAAATACTTCTTTCAAGAATGAATGTAATTAAGGACAGGCAAAAACTCTTGGGGCAGTTTTTCTCTGGTGGTGAAATAGCCCAGCTTGTAGAGCAATATCTTCCGAACTGTAGAGATTGGAAGGTAATTGACCCAATGTGTGGTATAGGTGACTTACTTCTTCCATTTTATAAAAAAGGTGCTCAGATAGAGGGAATAGAAATAGACAAAAAGTTATTTCCGACATTAGACAAAAGATTTCATGGGGGAAAGTTCTTGAATTTGAACAGTTTCTCTCGAGAGGCTTTTTCTTGTATTAATCCATCAGGTTATGACTTAGTAGTAACCAATCCTCCCTATATTCGTTATCAATTACAAAATAAGGGGAAAGAAATAATTAGTGACAAATGGTTGTCTTTGGCCGATATTATATCTAACCTGAAGATTGCATGCTATAACTCTGAAATCTTAGATGAGAAGGAAAAGAACGTTGTATTTCAAGCTTTGAAAGAAATACCAGGTATTTCAGATATAGCCATCCCCTCTTGGTTTTTAAGTATGATGCTTGTAAAACAAGATGGGTATCTCGCTATAGTAGTTCCAGATGCTTGGATAACGCGTGAATATGCAGTACCTGTCAAAAATGTACTAAATGCCTTGTTTGATCTTATGTATATTTTTTCAGACAGTGACCGAATATGGTTTAAAGATCGTGCTCAAGTTAAGACTTCTGTAATTATAGCACAAAGACGCCGTGGAGGTCAGAGCAACCATGTTTTTGCAAAGGTTGACTTAAGACGATCAGCTATTCGGAATGGAAATCTTGTTGGTGCAATTGACTTAAAGCAAAGGAGCTTTAATATTGATGGAAACTTTCCTGAATATAAAGTTAGTCATGTAAATCAATCACAGGAACTGTGTGGTCAAAAGAGCGGAAAATGTTCTCTGTATAATTCTGTACTTTCTAAATATAGTGCAAATTATATGGAAGGATTCGTATATTTAAAAAGTTTGAAAATAGAATTAGGTCAAGGGCTTAGGACTGGAGCCAACGACTTTTTCTATATTTCAAAGCCAAACATACCTTTTGAGAAATCGATAGCAAAATATTTCAAAAATGTAATACAAGGACAGCGTGACCTAGGCAATAAAATAGAAGTTTCAGAAAAAGACACTTCAAAACTTCTTGTCTACATTCAGGACGCTGTAGCAGAAGATGATTTACCTAAGAATAATATCTTCAAGTCTTATGACGTATTACCACAATGCTTGGGGGACTATATACGAAGAAGTTCCCAATTATCAAAAAATGGGATTCTCTTACCAAACCTTTCTTCTGTTAAAACAAACATAAAGAAACCTACTAATGGAGGTTTACCTAGATTCTGGTATCAGTTACCTCCTTTAGCTCCAAGGCATACAGGTGCTATCATTATTCCGAGAGTGAATGGCGGTAGTCCAATGGCAAGATACAATCCATCCCGTATGGTTGTTGATGCTAATTTCACTACTTTTTGGACGATGCCAACTGACAGCAATTTAGATTTAGCTTTATTAGCAATCCTTAGCAGCAACTGGTGCAGGATACAAATGGAAGAAGTAGGAACAGTAATGGGTGGAGGGGCCTTAAAATTGGATGCAGTACAATTGAATAAGATAATATTACCCAAAACCATCTTACAAGACTTATCAAGTTTTTCCAGATTAGGAGCGAAGTTAGCAAAGGAGAGTTTTAATACCTGTGGTGATATTATTGAGGAGATTGATTCCAAAATATTACATTTAATGGGTATTGATGATGCAACAAAGTCTGAAGGCTTAGAGTCTATTAATGAAGAATTTCTTAGAGAAAGAGGAGCAATATGAAACAGGAATATATCAAAGCGGCAAAGCAGTTTCTTAATAGCGCATTAAAAATGCGCAGTGCTGGCGAAAAGGAATCCCGTTTGAGAGAAAATTTTACTTTTTACCTTGCTAGAATGTTCGAAGAGGGAACGAAATGGGTCCGCTACCACATCGAATGCGGAGAGCAAAAAGTTCACCTAGTCAGGAATAATCGTGAGGTCAATGGATTTGTAGATGTCTGTATTGACTCTATCGCGATAGAGTATGAGAAAAATCTCAATAATTCATCTATTTTTGAGGAGGGGTATAGGCAAGTAAAAGAATATACCGCTTCTCTCGTAAGGGGTGGCGTAGATTTAAACCTGATTGAGGGTGTCCTTTCTGATACTATTTCTTGGCACATTTATAAAGTCATTCCAAATGAGGGCATGTCTAAATGCGATTACAATGAAGAAAATATACAACTTCAAGAAATAGACAAGCTTGAAATTACAGATGACAGTGAAGTCTCTGCTATTCGTTTGTTAACATTTCTGCCTAAATATTTGGGCAGAATGAATTCTCGATTCGTAAATGCCCAAAACTTGGCTAATGACTTCGGACTCGATAGTCAATATAGCAAAAAATATATTGATGATACATCGGATTATATTAGGCAATGCTCGAAAAAGAATCCTATGTATTTTGAAATGATTAGCCATCTTTGGAGTGACTTCGTTCAAAGAATAGATAAGGATGAAAGCATTACAAGTAATTTAAGTTATGCCTTGGAATATTATGTTTCAACCTTGGCTAAGTTGCTTTGCGCCAATTTTATATCAAAGAAGTCTTTGATATCTGATAACAATGAGCTCCTTTCCATTATTGAAGGCTCATTCTTTGAAAACAGAGGATTCCTGCATTTTGTTGAATATGATTACTTTGGATGGCTTAATGAGAGTTCTAATGTGGATGGTTTACTCGCCACGTTAAGATCAATGCAGGAAAATCTGTGTATATACGACTTTTCGCAAAAGCCTGATGAGGATTTGTTTGGAAAGATAATGGTACAGATGTCTGAACATAGCAAGAGAATTTTGCTGGGACAAGAACTAACCCCCTCCTGGTTAGCTAGAAAACTTGTTGACCACGTTTATGAGTTGATTCCAAAGACCCAAAAAAAATTATTGATAGACATGTGTTGTGGTTCTGGGTCTATGGTTATCGAAGCCACGTCTTTGGCAATGAAAAACTTGCCATCTGATTCGTCAGTTTCATATAAATCAGAAATTCTTTCAAATTCCATAACTGGGATTGATATTGACCCTCTGGCAGTAATCCTGGCAAAGATAAACTGGATTATATGTGTGGCAACTTATAAGGAAGAAAATGGTATTGATGAATTGTCTATACCTATATACCATGCTGACTCTCTTTTTCTTAATTCACCAGTTACTGAGGGGAAAATAGATAACCAACCGGTATTAAGGATGAGACTTGCTAACCGACATATAGACTTGCCCCGCTTTATTATCTCTACTTCCTTTCAATGGCTATTTGATGCTATTGTCGACAAATGTTATGAGCTAATTCATGAAGAAAAGTTATCTAAAAATAGTTTCAATAAAATTATACAAAATATAGTTGGCAAAAGATGGATTGAGAAAGAACAACTCAAAGATGTACTTTCTTTCTCATTTAAATTATATGAAAGCCTGTTTGAACTGAATAAGGAGGGACGAAATGGAGTCTGGTCTTTCCTAATCAAAAATTCATTCCGTCCAAGTTTAATTGGAGGAAACTTTACAGGAATCGTGTCAAATACGCCTTGGCTCACATTGAGTAAGTTGTCAGACAACCCATATAGGGATGCCCTCAACAGAATGGCTAATTATTATGGAATAAAGCCATCAGGCTCATCGTTTCTCCATACAGAGCTTGCGACAGTATTTCTCATTCATGCCATAGACAAATATTTAAAAAATGGCATGGCTTTTGGTTGTATTCTTCCTTCTACTATCCTAACAGGCAATCAGCATGAAAAATTAAGAACGGGCGCCTATGAAAAGAGTTCTAGTGCTGTACAATTTAACATAGAGGAAATATGGCAAATTCCCCAGTTTACATTCAGCAACAAGGCTTTAATAGTATTTGGTCACAAAGTTCCTTTTACAAATAAAACAGATATTCCATGCGCTGATATTTATGAGCACGGGAATAGTGTTTGCTATACTCTAAAGGTTCATCAAGCTTTTGGATTGACAGCATGGTCGAACGATAATACTGTTGCTGTTCAGTATGAAAATTATCACTTCTTACAAGGAGCAGACGTCCTTCCACGTTATTTATTCTTCCTAAATACTGTTGATAAAGGATTATCTTATGAAGTTTCTTCATTAAATAATAATAGTAGTGACGCATATTTCTTATTGAATATGCATAAGGGTAAGGATTATAGGTTGCCGTTGGCAAGGGTAAGTAAAGACTTATTCCATCCAGTAATTGTATCAAACATTCTGCTTCCTTTCTATTTATATGACCTGCCTCTTGCTCTCCTGCCAATAAAGAGAGTTGGTGATAGATGGGAAAGACTTAAGACAGAAGATAAAGCGACTTATAATCGATCTACTCAGAACACACTATCAGAAATACAGAGAAGGTATAGGGCCGCTGAGAAGCCTAAGGAAATTTTTAATGCTTTAAATTTTAGAAACAAATTGTCGAATCAGGCATTTGATAAAACAGGCTATCTTGTCGTTTATGGAGCTGGCGGAGAAAATCCCTGTGCTGCTTTTATCAATCTTGCGGATACTGACAAAACACCTATTATTGATCAGACTTGTTATTGGCTTGTAGTAAAGACCGAAGACGAAGCTACATACCTTTCAGGTCTTATTAATAGCCGTGCAATAGAAAATGCAATCTCATCGTTTCAGCCAGAAGGAAACTTTGGGAAACGCCATATCCACACATTGGTAAGTGGTGTTTTGCCACCATTTAATCCGGCAAATTCCTTACATATAAATTTTGTATCACTAGTAAAGACCCTTACTATTAATTTATACAATACAGTTAGAGCAGAAAATTCTGAATTATTGAATCCTAATAAAGGAGCATTAAATAGAAGACGCCAGCAGATTCAGTTAATTTTATCACAGTTACCGGAATACAAAAGATATGAAAGAATGTGTTGTCAAATATTAGAGAACAAGTAAATAATATTTAAAGAATTAACTTACAAGGGTTAGAAACAAAGCGCATGGAACTGTGCAAATCCTTTTTATTATCAGGACGAACAAATGTCGACGCATTAATTGATAAGTAATGAGTTCTCTTGAAAAAGTGGATGTCTACAAAAGTATCTTAGATACTATTGTGGCTATATGAGTACAAAGCGTAAGCAACAATAATTCTATAGCTAACCAATACGACATGCGAAACTAACGAAAGGTCGTTTTTGTTGCAAAGACTTCTTAATGTGGACTCTGTAATTGATAGAAAGAGGTCGCTCGTAATTTTTACAAGCGACCTCCGTACTAAATACAATGAATAAATTTAATATCTATTCCCTCAGTACCACCATCGCAAATCTGTTGGCTTCCTTGGGTGCAAACTGGCGGATGCCACCAAGACTGACCGCCTTCATCTGTGACTTCTCGATGCCATTGTTGATGAACTGCTTGGCGATGTAGCGTGCACGGGCAATGCTCAGCGCACGGTTACGTTTGGCGGTGCCGGTAGCTTCGTCGGCAGCCCCCGTGATGTGGATGGTCAGATGATGCTCCTTGGCATACTTGGCGATCTCTGTGAGGTTTGCCAACTGCGACTTGGTGACCAGTTGGGAGGTGTTCAGCTTGAAATAGAAATAGATAGGGACACCAACGGACAACCGGAGGGAGTCTTCATTGGTGCTGTCATCGGAGGTTGTTGCGGATGCCATACGACTGCGGAGCGCATTCAGTCCGGCATAGTCGTTCTTGTTGGCCGACAATGCGCCACAGTCCTCTTGCCAGTTGATATACTGCTGGTGTAGTGAGTCGTCTGGCTCGTTGCCTACTCCATCGTTGGCGTACATTCCTACCGCAGTCATGGCAAGTAGGAACAATAGGATGCTTTTCTTCTTCATCTTCTGTCTTTTGGGGCGAGGAACAGCGGAATGCCGTCATCGCTTCAAGCCTTTGGCTGCCCGCTGTTCCCCACCGTTGATGGTTTTACTTGTCTCGTTTATCTTCTCATTCTCGATACCTTGAACCCTGCCTCGCGGAACTTCTCCTGCCACTCCTGATAGAGAGGGCTGTTCGAGGCATGTTCGTTGAACGCTTGCGCTGCGTCGTGCAGCTTCTGCTTTTGCTCTGGCGTTAACCAGTCGTGAGAGCCTTGCGGCTTCTCCAAGGGTGAGACACCCGATTTCTGATGCAATTCCATATTTTCTTAAATCTTGGTCGGTGATACCCGACGCGTTGAGTCGCTCTATGTATTTACTGTCAATTCTTATGTCCTGAAGCTTGCCGAAGCTGCCATGTCCGAAGGTCGTCATCAGCACCACGCTACCACCCCGACTCTGGATATAATCGCGAAGGTCGCGGAGCTCTGCCCCAGAGGTGATGAAGTCGTCCAAGATGATATAGTCCATGCCTTGCCTGACCTCACCCTCAAACCGCATCCGTTTACTGATGCGGCTGAGATCGGTGGCGTTGGTGTGGGAGACGTCCGTCACGGCGATGATGTCGTGGTCGACGGTCATACCGATGGCTGAGAACTTGGCAGCGTATGCCGCCGGTATCATATTGATGTCCCCACCCTGCATCTTGTGGTTGTAGACAACGTGAGCATGGGGATAGCGTTTCGCGATGTCGGCTATCTTACAGTCTTTCACGAAGGCATCGACCAGCCGCAAGGCAGCCTCGTAGTCACCATGTTTGGCAGCATGGAAGTCAGGATGCTTGCGCGCCATGCCGGAACTGGTGTGGTTGACGACGGCCGGAAAAGCATCTCCCCATCGGTGGCCTTCGGGCATCGAGTCTTTCTGGCGAAGCATGTATAGGACCGTGTTCCTGTCTATCAATAGCGGAGACCTGCCTAAATACATCCATGCCTCATGCTCCTGTCCGAAGGTGAACAGCACTTCGGCTTCAAGACTGGGCTCAAAGAGTCTAACGGTGAAATCGGGCTTGCTCGGCACTCTTGGCAGAGACAGCCTCCAACACCTGACTCTCCGCTTTCACCGGCTGTTCCTGTCGACTCTCGGATGCTTCCTGTGAGACCGTTGTCGACTTGACATCGCTGCGGAACAACGGCGTGAACGTCTTGTTCTGCTCGCGGATGTCCGTAAAGTCAGCGTTCCAGCCGTCACACCTGAGCCGTTCGCCGACGGCTTCCATGCGCTGGGTGATGAACGATGCCGACCGCTTGACATCATTGAGTGTGGTCTTGATGAACTCCGGGTCCTCGTTGAGACTGCCGAGCCACGACTTCAGATAAGCGGCACTGTCGCTCTTCACATGCTTGGCCATGCCGTAGCGTGAGGACACCAGGGCGGCAGTGAGCTCTGCCACGAGCTCCTCTCGGCTGTAACTCGCCCGGTCCTGAGTAGGCTTGATGCGGTTGAGACGGTCCGGGGAGCCACTGGCATGGCTCATCTCGTGAAGGAGGTTGCTGTAGAAAGACTCGCCGTCGATGAACTGTGCCTTCTCCGGGATGATAATCTCATCTCGTGCCACACTGTAGTAGGCATCGTTGCCCGCTGTGGGCTTGATGGGACAGACGTAGAGGTCCTTGGCTATCATCGCGTCAATCTCCGGCAGAGTCGCCATGCCCTTGTCGCTCAGCTCCAGTGTTCCCTGGGCTTCCTTGCGGTAGGTCTCGTAGAGTTCAGGACGCGCCTCCTTCAGGTTGGTCTGGTCAACGTTGAACACATTATAGACATGCTGCTTGGGGAAAACAGAGAACTCATTGCGCTCCTTGGCATCGAGCTGTTTATAGTCGTCGTATTTGATGCGCTCGTTGGTCTGCTTGTGCACACAGGTGAAGGTGGTGATCATCACGGGTGTG
>ERZ780151.1873-NODE-1873-length-13714-cov-2.305879_pt1 | contig 13714 bp, 8 predicted proteins | sample MGYA00510983_ERZ780151 | MGnify/ENA primary metagenome ERZ780151 (study PRJEB29588, sample SAMEA2144623) | human gut metagenome | biome: human gut; feature: human-associated habitat; material: faeces | place: Denmark | collected 2008/2010 ... | reverse complement strand
TGAACTCCAAATCCATTATAGCCCCTCAAAAGCTCTCTTGCTTTTGTCTTTCCAATTCCAAGATAATCACATACTTCTTGAACATTTAATAAAACTCTGCTATTCATCACTGCTACACTTTCTATAATAATCACTCTCCTTAATATAAAAGGCAGAAGTCATTACAACTTCTACCCCTAACTAGATTTTATATTCTATTATCAATCCCTTGTAAATCTATCAGCAAGCAAATACACAAGACCGCTTGCTAATACCATACCGAAACATTTAGCCATTTCTTTCTGATATGCTGGCATTGACTTTTGTAGAAGTCCTACATCAATACCACAGATATTTTTTAATGGGACTTCAATGCCACAATCATATTTAAGTGCATATGTCATGCATCCCATAGCTTTTTCAAATGGAATATCAAACTGTTTCATAAGTTCATTCAAGCTATTCCATGTTTTTTCCACTTTGAATCTATCATATCCCATGCCTGTAAACATATGGATGTACGTATTCTTCTGTGCTTCTTCGTCTGAAATATCTGTATCTACATCTATATCTGCCAAGAAATCCTTGCACATAAATACAATATCATCAAATTTGATAATTTCATTGGAATAACTCCATACGCTTTTAGATGTATCAAGACAAATAGCCATAACTGGTTCAGAATTCTCGGTTTCACTAAACATCCCGATAGATTTAACAGTTCCTGCAAATTCCTCATTATCTATGTAGCAAACCACCTTATCCCCTTCATAAAATCTTTCTATTACTCCTTCGTATGTAAATTCTATATACTTCTTTGCTTCAATCTTTTTCATTACTCCGTTTTCCTCCATCATGTTAATTTCTTATGTTGTTCCACATTATCGCTTTATTTACAAATCGCTTCATAGCAAGATAATCTTGATTTTAAGTTTTCTTAACAAAATCTGTTATTGGTTGTTGAAATAGAGGTCATCACTCCATGTCTAGCCCTTACACCACAACCATCTTTTCTTCACTTTGATATTCTCTAACTCTTTTCGTAACTTTGCCATATCTTCCGCAAATTCTTTATTCATACGCTGATATTCCAATTTTTCAATTCGCAAATCCCTAATAACCTGTTCTATTTCTTCACGATACTTGTCACCAAGAGATTCGTTATTCATCTGATCTATGTTTCGAAGCCGCTCATTCTCGGCGGTCAATCTTTCAATCTCATGTATATATACTTCTATTTTTTCGTCCATTTTAGCTCCTTTTAGATAGGAGAGCGGCACAAAACCGCCCTCCACAATCTTAATACTTATAAATTCCACTCATATTGTTATTTAAGCTACCGGCTGTTGCATCTCCCCAAAATCTCTGCAATTTCTTGTCCTGTTGCATTGCTGCAATAAGTCCGGCAGAGAATTCTTTCGGATCTGTAACATTAGGAAGTTCGATATTGTCAATATTGAGTGTCAAGTCTCCTGTACGTACCTTAGTAGCTGGCACGTTAGTTGGTCGAAGCATATCAACCAAATTATTATTGTAGTCTACAAGGTCAGGCAAGAAGTCTACGAACTGGTCAAACAGATCAGCATTATATGGAGTCAATACTTCTTCACCCTTTTTGAGAGTGTTGATCGTAACCCCATCATCACCGTTCATACGTACAATGTTCTGTAAATCTCCGACACGTCCACCCTGAGAGAATCCCTGTAGATACTTGAGTTTGCTTTTAGGAATCCATACACCGTTCAATGCTTTTGTCGCACTCTTTAATTTGGCATTGCCGTTTTGGTCAATCGCAGCGATAGTAACCGCATGTGCGGCTTTTGTCGTATGACCCTTATCACCTTTTTTGACACCCCCGGCTAATGCATAATCGTAATACGTTGCACCTTTCTTCAGAGTTCCCTTTTTACCAATGTCGTTATAAGATACTTTACCGTCACCTTGATTAATCTTGGTAGCGATACCACCATTAATAAAGTTGTATGAACCCTTCGTTGATGATCCGGAATTCTTTTTAGCTTCCTCCGCTTTTTTATGATTAGCCTGTGCAGTACCCTCGGCAACAGAATTATTTTCTTTAAGCTGTTGCTTTGCGAAATCTGTCACTTGTTTGATAGCATCTTTGGAATCTTCCTGAGACTTCTTATCAGTCTCGGCATTAGCATCCTTATCCGTTGTGTTGTTACCGTTCTTAATGAAGTTCAGCAACGAATCAGAGAGAGTAAATCCCAGCTGTTTTGCCAACTCAATAATTTTCTCACCGCTTACGCCGGAGTTGACAGTAATTGCCGTAATGATCTTGTCAACAAGACCGTCAATATGATCCATCTGATCGTCAATAAAGTCTTGGAAATCATCTGTTAAATCAGTCAAGATGTTCTCAATATCAGACATACGCTTATCGTATTCTGTATCTTCGAGCTGTTCCTTTGCATCTTTAAGAGACACCTGCAACTTCTGAATTCTTGCACGACCTTCTTCGGACGTATCACCATTCAGTGCAGCAAGCTGTTTCTGAATAGTAGTGATATTCTTCGTCTGCTCGGCAATATTCTTATTGTACTCACGTAGATCTTTTGCGCTGTCAAGAGTTTTCTTGTATTTCTCAATCAGTTCATTTAATGCATCAAGCTGTTTGTTAAGTCCATCCTCAATGAGCGATTTAATAGCATCCTTGAGAGAATATACCTGCGATTCGGCATCACGCATACTTTCAGTGAGAGACTGATTCTTCGTAATAAACTCCTCATAACCCATATCTCCACGTTTATACTGTGCATCCAAATCAGCCAAAGATTTCTTATACTCCTCAACCTTAGCCATATTGTTTTGAATCTCAAATACATCAGACGTCAGTGTACCAAGACCATCTCCGGTAATATTGCCGTTCTTGTCAAATGAGTCCTTATAACCCATAATGGTCTTGTAAAACTCGGCTTCATTATTACGTTCGTCGATACGAGTCTGTGTAAACTCATCCAGCGCATATTTAGCTTCACGTATCTGTTTAGCTGTGTTAGCAATATCGGTGTTCATTTGCTCGATATTACGATCTGCTGTCCAGATCTGTTTCGTCATTTCACGATACTGCTCGCTATCAAGCTTGAGACCATTTGCAATAGCTTCCTGTCTTTTCTTGATAATGCTATCGCGTTCTGCTTCGAGACTCTTCAAACTGTCTTTCTGTGAGTTCTGAAGATTCTGATAAAATGCTTTGCCGGCATAATGCCCTTTGGCTTCAGATAATGACACGGCGTTGTTGATAGAATCAGTACGTTGCTGATATCCTGTTTGCTGATATTCATATTCAGCCACAACGTTATCAAACTGTGCCTTCAGTTTTTCATTCAGCTTATCCTGATATTCGTTCTGTAAACGCTTCTGTTCGGTAATGTTACCCTCTTTTTTAGCAATAGCAATCAGCTTATCATACTGATTTTTCAGTACAGGTATTGATTTTGACAATAAAGAATTCTTCTTAGTCAGATTAGTAGTAGAAGAGGACTGAGCTTCGTATAAGCTTACGGTTGCTTCATATTCATCAGCATAATTCTGCAAAATTTGAACTTCCGTTTCACGCTGTTCTTTCTTCTTCTGTGCTTTAAGCTCGGCTACTTTTACATCATTGTTCTCCAACTTAGCCTGTTTAATCTGGTAATCATAGCTGGTTGCAATGTGTTTAAGGGTATCCTTTAAGACCTTTGCTTTTGATTTTGCTGTTGTAAGATTCTCAAGATCAGCTTCGTTACGAGATTTACGAGCATCGGCATCATCAATATGCAACTGATAACGATCTGAAAGATTCTCACGCATTGCCTTACGTGTTTCTTCTTTGCTCTTCTTCTGATCCTGTGCCTTATCCCAATAATCCTGATAATTTTGGATTCTAGTTGCCGTCTTTTCACCGTAAGTAGCAATAAGCTGTTTAAGGCTACCGGAAATACGACCATTTTGCACTGCTTTCTTCAGACTAGAGGATAACTTAATACTGTTCGCTTTAGCAAGATACTTTTTCTCAGCCTTATTCTGATAATCATATTGCTTTTTGAGAATATTATACTGAGATTTCAAGCTTGCTTCTTGTTTTTGCAGCGTTTTCAGACTGTTAGTGCCAAATAGGTTTTCAGCTTTAGCCTTGATGAGATCAAGAGTAGAAGATACCCTATTCAGCGCACGCTCGATCCAGTCAATTGTCTGCTTGGAAGATGAAGATTTGTCACTGCCGGACTTACTACCTTTGCCAGATGAGGATGATGTATCAGTAATTTTAGGTTTAACTTTTGGTTTAACCTTAGAGTTTGCCTTATCATTAAGCTTCTTCTTTGCAGCATCTACTTCTTTTTGTGCCATCGCCAATTGAGCCTGAACAACCTCTTGTGGTAATCCGCCAGACTTACCCTGCTCAAAAGCATATTTAGAAGAAGATAATGCGTTTAATGCGCTAACAGCAACACCTGCTGATTCTACTAAATCAGTAATGGCATCAAGATCATCGTCAAAACTTAATTTAGAACCGTTCGTTAATTGCTTCTGCAATGCAAGATTATATAATTCTGCTCGCAATTGAGCAGTATATCCTTTTTCTTCAGCAAATCGGTTGATTTCCTCTACAGACTGATCGGTTAAATCCTCGCCTGTTTCTTTGGCGTAAAGCTTCTGTGCAGACAATACCTTATGTTTGTTTGACAATATTTGCGTAACAACAGCTTCGGCGTTGGCTACACCCATATTATCTAAACTTGAAATATAATAATCTTTATTAGTATCATTTAACTGTGCTAGGAAATTATTATCATTAACCCACTCCGTAGCAAGTTTATTGGCGGCTTTTTGACATTCTTCCATGGTAGACTTACCGTTACCCATGGTCTTTTCAAATTCTTTCCAAGAATCTAAGCCTTTTACATTCTCATCAAAACCTGCAAGAACATCAGGACTTATTCCTTGGTCTTTAGTCTTTTTATTTTTTAAGTTTTCTTTCTTTTGCCCAAGAACTTCTGAAATGGATTTGATGCCAGTTTCCATACCGTTCAACTGATCTGATTTTGTGACAAATTTATTCAGATAAGTAGTTGCATCCTTGATTGATATGCCAATATCTGTAAATTTGTCTGCCACAGAAGATTTCTCAAATGTGTCTTCCGTCAAACGCCCCACTTTAGCCAATTCCAATAGGTTTTCTTTTTCCTTAGCAATAGCTTGATCGGCTTCTGAACTACCAGAACCAGCATTATTCCAAACCTTTGTAAAGGCATTACTTTTAATCTTTTCAAGTTTGGCATTTGCAGCATCGAGTTTATCACTTGCTTCTTTAGGATCAACTCCTTCTGCATAATATGCTGCTTGAGCTTCCGTATAATCTTTTAGTGCTTTCTGAACTCGCTTTGTGGCTTTTGCAATTCTCTTTGCTGTTGGATCCTGAGTGTCTTTCTGTGTGCTTTCTTGTAACTGTTTGATATTTTCTGTTGTATTCTCAACTGCACTACTCAAATCACCATAGTAGCTTGAAAACTGTGGTACTGTAGAAAGATAGCTGTTTATGACATTTTCAATATCTTCCTGTGATCCAATAAATTCATCACTGCCTTGTGCTGTTTTTATCAGATTATCTCTAAAGGCATTAAATTCTTCCTCTGTATCTGGCAATTCTGTTCCCTTTAGAGCTATTAGTGTTTGCTGTTGTGCAACATTTTTATTTAAATCTGTAATAGCATCATTATAATCATCAACAAATTCCTTCATTTCCTGTGAACGGTTATAAATCTGATTGAATACAGGATTATTTTTCAGTTCTTCTTCTGTAAACTGATCTGACTCTCTCAATGTTGTCATCGCTTCTTGAAGTTTCTGATAATTCTCCAATATCCCTTCTATTGTGGAATCATCACCAGTTAATACTAATGCTCCACCACCTGTACCATATGAACCATCACTAATGATACCGGCTTTATTTAATACGTCATATGCCTTTACTGCATCATCACCACCTGATGATAAAAGGTTTCTGTCTGTTATACTATACCAATGTTCATAGCCAGCACCGATATCTTTCAATTCATCCTCTGCTGCTTTTACGCCAGCTAAAAGGTCATTTTCTTTTTCTCCTAGCTCTTGGAGGGTTAAATTTTTGATTGCTTCATCCAGTGAACCATATTTAGAAATCAATGAATCAACATTTTCGCCCTCCGCACCAAGTTTCTTGATAAGTTCATCCTGTACTGTCATAAGTTCTTCTTTTGATGAAGAATCTGTTTTTATAGCTTCTGATAATGACAGATATTTTCCTGTCAGTTCAGAAATCTCATTTGATAATGTACTTGCTGTATCTGCTGCATCTTTGGCTTTCTGTCTCGCTTCATCTGCTTTCTGATTTGCAGTGCTTACTGCAGATGAAATCACCCCGACCGCTGTACTAATTGCCATGATTGTAATACCCACTGGATTGCTCATAAATGCAGCTTTCAGACTTGCTCCAAATCCTTTTACTGCCGCCGTTAGACTAAACGTACTTGCTGTCGCAGATGCATTTGCCGTTGTTTGTGCCTGTGTGGACTGTGTAAGCCCCATCTGTGTAAGTTTCGCCTGTGCCTGTGCTTGTGTAAGTCCAGTTGTACGCAAAATTGCGATCTTGTCTGAATTACTTAATGCCGTGCTTGCTAGCACTTGCTTTAACTGTGTTTCGGATAAACCTGCTGAAACTGTTTTTAATGCTTGTAAGGCATTTTTATACTCTGCTGTACCTTTTGCCATAGAAGACATATTTTTCACAGTGTTTAAGGCTGTTCCAAAATTACTTGCCGAAATTGCGCTTGCTTTGAATGCTGTTGACAATGTTGTAATTGCCTTCACAATCCCAATTGCAACTAACCCCTTCAAAGTAGATTCTACTAGTCCAAGATTATTCACAAACTGTAATGTTGCATTCCCACAATTTAATAATGCCGTTACCGTCTGTCCACTAATAACCGATTGATAAGTTTCAGTCATAGTTGACTTAAAACGATTCAAACCAGCTTCACTTGATTCAAGATATGTGTCATACTCTTTTTGTGCCGATCCTGCTGAATTAAGACTTCTTTCATAGATTTCCTGTGCCTCAGTCATATTATTAAGAGTTGCACTGACTGCTGACGCTCTATTTTTGCCCGCTATAAGGTCTAAAAGTGCGCTTTGGTCTGTATCTGACATTTTCTGATATACCTTCGAAATATCAACAAATATATCATATATAGAACGGAATGTTTCACCATCTGCTTCTAGTATTTGAACTCCACCTTTGCCGTCAACATTGGTAAGACCTTCAATTTTGGCAGCTAATTTAGATGCGGAAGTATACACTCCATCTGTCGTTTCACCAAGTTGCTGTAGCTGTGCATCACATCCTCTTATACGAAGTGCCGCTGTACGAAGCCCCAGCGCAAGAGTATCTGCGTTCTGGAACTGTCTATTACCAGCACTCAGCAAAGCAATAAATTGGTCAACACTGGTATTTGCGTCTGAAAAGACTGAGCCTACTGTCTGTACTCCTTGTGCAATTTCTTCAGTTGTGATACTTGCTGTGTTTCCAATCTCGTTATATTTATCAATAAGTGCACCCGCTTTATCAATTACGTCGTCGTACCCATCAACTACATCATATGCCTGTACACCAGAAATGATTGCTTTCGCCGAGTCGCTTGCCGACATATCACCAACATTTGATAAAACAGTAGATTTTTCTGCTAACTTATCGCTTTGAGTCTTTGTATAACCAGATTTAGAAAATTCTGTTGCACCCTCAATCAATGATTTTTGAGTTGTAGCTAATTCCTGTGCTTTCCTATTGCATTGGTCAAGATATTCTGAATAATCACCCCTTGTCAGTTCGCTCTGAACCTTTATTAAGTCAGTGTACGCCTTGTCCAATTCTAATGCTTGTGTCCATGCTTCTCTAAGCTGATGTGACAATGCCATTACTCCTGCTGTACCAGTAAATAACTCTATTGCACGCTTAAACGTCTTTTTGAATGTATCACCAAGTGTAAGACCACTCAAATTTGTTGCCTTGACTTCAGACCTCATTGCTGATAACTGTAATCTAAGATTTTGTAATTCTTTACCAGATGTTGCTAATTTTGCATTATCTAATAATGAATTATATTTTGCGGACATATTGGCATCCTTGAATAACTTTGTGTTCTGCTGTCCAAATATCTTAATATCATTGATGAGCTTATCCTTTTTAACACTCATACTGACTTGAATAGGATTTCTACTGACTGTCTTCTGTGCCTGTTGTGTTGCTTGCTGTACTGATGTAACAACACCTTTTTGATTAAATTTTCCTGTTAGATTTATCGTTCCATTCATTGACGCTAAATCTTGTTTGATTTGTGCTCTAGTCTTAGCTTTATTGAGTGTTCCTACAAGTGGAATTTTAATATCACCAAGATTTTTAGCATCGGATTTAATCTGTTCCATACTTTTTGATTTGTTAAGACCCGCAATCAGCTGTAAAATAAAATTATTCATCATTTCTCCCTTCATAATATTTTTGTATACAAATAAGCGGTCGCCGTGTTAAAGCGACCGCTTATTAAATTTGTATTTTATTAATTTTTTCTTGGATTTTTTAAATAATAAGATTATGACTTTTCTTTAAGATTTTTCGAATTACTTCTGTGAATTCAATAGATAATCTTCCAGTTTTGAGAATAACGCTGGATATAAATTCATTTTGTTATTTTTAAACTTACTGAGTATAGCTCCATCAATACCAATAACTTTAGAAATATATGTCTGTTTTTCTTTTTTCAACCGATCATTGTATAATTCACGCAACTCTTCCTGAGTCATGTTCTCGCTCCCTTCCATGTTTATTGGTTGTCAAATTATTTTGACAAAAAAATTATCTCTCTTATGTTGACTTTTAATTTCACGAACAGACCTAGTTTGAAATCAGTCTGTTCGTTCAATTATTGTCCAAAATACACTGCTGTTCAATGACAGCGTATCAACAATCAACATATAATAAACACTCTACTGAGTGATATTATCTTGCGAAGTATTGAAACTTTGCTAATATTTGCTAAATTGATGTCGGTAGCTGTACCAACGATAAATATTTTTCAAGCCTAACTGCATCATCCTGACACAAACATACTTTGCCATTTTTAAAACGTGATAACACGTCTGGTGGAATTTCTGTTTTCTGTGCAATAATCTTGGCAACAAGACCATTTTCTACTACACAAATCAGTTTATTTCTTAAATCGTTCTGGTTCATGTTACCTCCTCAATTTCTTGTTAAGAATAATTGGAAAAATTTCTTTTCTTCCTAAGTATGATTTGTCAGTTTTTATCACACTTACATACTTTTCCCCTTTATTTTCAACATTTTATGGTATTTATGCACAATTTTTATCTACGTTTTTTATAACTTTTTCCCTGAATTTATCATTTGCGACAGCATATAGATGTTGATATTCAATATTTTTCTTAATGACTTTCGTCCCATTTTCCGGCATATTTAACATATGTATACACAAATGATTGTTTTTATCTACTTGCAATTCAATTATCTTACGATCTTGTAGCATATTCAAAATCGAGTCAAGATGTTTTCTATCTATCTTTACCAGTCTGCAAAGACTCGATCTGTTCAGCCTATTATTTTGACTTTGATACAATTTCACATCAAAACTATTAGTTTTTCTGCAAGCATAAAATAATGCCAATAACAATTTTCTTGCCTCAACACTATATTTTTCTTTTGTTGTAATCTGATTTTTGATCCATGAAATATCCTCTGAATAAATGTCTATAGATTTTTCCTTGGCAACTTCTGTTTCAAATTCAGAAATCAAGAAATTCTTGTCTCTATACTCTTTTAATGCATTTATGCTCTTTACTGCCTTTTCTCTACGCTTCTTCAATTTTGTAAGTTGTTCTTCATCTATATCACTATTGAAGTTACCTTTGCATCGTTCAATAAGCTGTTCACCAAAGCAGCCCCACAAAATAGACTTATCTTTATAACGTTTCATAAATCCTTTATCTGTATAATATATTTCAAGAAGTATATCCACAAGCTCCGAAACTTTCGGCTTAATTTCTAACAAATCAGCCCTTACCTTATCATATAATGCTATATATTTTTGGTCACGTTCTGTATCGCCGGACATACAAAAGTCGGCATCATAATAATTTTCATTGGAAATATCTGCAAATTCCTCTTGTGCATCAACCAAATAGTCTTTTATTTCCTTATATTTATTTGATGTAACATCCGGGACACTTGACATTAAAGTAGTTACGTCAAACGGTTGTTTTACTTGTATAGAGGATTTCTTCTTTGCAATCTGACTTTCCATGTAATGACAAATCATGTTCATGGTACAATCAGAATCATCAAATAAATTTTCATCTTTCTCCCCAACCAATGCAGCGTTAGTTTTCATTTCCTTTTCCATACTACGTTTCTTTCTAAATGATCTAAGATATTTCATAAAATATGGTTTTTTATGCTCTTTTAATAAAGCCTTTATTTCACTTGGCATTTCAGCTTCTTCACCATGTTTCGCATAATCAATCGTAATCGATCCAACTATGCTCATAATCTTTATATAATTTTGAACATCTTCTGTCTGTTCCAAAGACCAAAGTTCTGATATTGGATTGATGACACTACCAATATTATTTTTATATCCTTTATGATCGCATTCTATAATAGTGTCTACATCACTAACATCAACTTTTTTCACTCCATTAGCAGACTGTCGTTTATCAGTTTTAATATGATGAATTGTATTGGCATTGTTTCTTCTGGCTGCTTCACAAATAACTCTATTGTCCGTTGTAAGAACGTGATCACCGTCAAAATCCGCTGAATTAAGCTTCAAAGCAATAGTATTTTCAAATACACTAAGGATAATTCCGGTTTTCTGATATCGGAACCATTTTTCCATTTCTTCACTCGTGACAACTTGTACGGGACAATGTTCATTTGCAATATGTGGTGAGCGAATAATATCAATCCAAGGTGTATCATACAAATTATAATTCCAATAATTAGAATAAACTTCGTTTCCATGTAACAATCCGGTTACTTCCAATCCAAAAGCATGTTGCATCAAGGCATACAAATCTGGTGTCAATGTCTGATAATTTCCGCTTACTATAATTTTTCCCACATAGGCACGTTCTTTTCCAGATTTCAGATCTTGTTTTATCTTCTTTTGAACAAATTCATCATTAAATAATGAATGCTTATAATACAATGCCTGATAATACGCTGGGAACTTACTCCATTCAATATCATCATTTTCATCTTGATCACTGATAATTCCACGATATTTTAAAAATCCTTCGACACTACTGCACGCATTTATATATCCATCAACTGTAGCATCACACAATTTTTTTATTTCATCGTCTGTATAACTTGATGTCTGTAATGGCTGATATGCCATAACTGTTGTTTTCTTCAATTCTGACAATTTTTCATCATAAGAAGAAATATTAAATGTCCTCTTATATCCATAAACCTCTTTTTCAAAACACTCTTTCCAATTCTCAATAGAATCATACAAATCATGGAACTTAAACTGACTTTTCGTTAAAATACAATCAATCTTGTCATTAAACAAATCCCATTTTTTACCCTTAATATCAATAATGGTACTTGATCCAATTGTATTTGCGAACTCGGTCACAGGCATTGTATAAAGTTTTCCTTTTAAACATGGAATGCATCGAAACTGGAAAGATGCCGGTATATAATCGAGATTCAATTCCTTGCTCCACTGCCCTGCTTTTTCAACAGTTACAAGTCCTGCACCATCAAACAAATTTATAGATATATCTTCTTCTCTATCATTTTCTACTTCAAATTTTCTGCTTATATTGCCGTTTTCATCCTCTGTGTCTGTTTCCAACACAACATCTACTTTTGCTTTTTGAAAGATTTCCTTATCATCAATAACAACAATATTCGGCATTGATACTGGAATACTGTCTGTTGCAGCCAATCCAATATATGAATTCCATTTTGACATAAACTTATACTTTATATTTCTATCAAGACCACAGAGTAAAATATCCAATGCCTTTTCCCACACATCTACAGATACAAGCATTGCTTTCTGTGTCCTGCTATGACTGGAAGATACAATAATTCTCTTATATTTGATTCCATTGTATGTGACAATCATTCCTGTTTTTGTCATTTTTTCTTTATAAGCTGTATAGGATCTTCCAACTTTTAAAGATAAAACATCAGGAATGTAATCCTTTTCCTTTACAATCTCATTTTCTTCAGATAAATGTTTGATAATACGGATTAGCTCTGATTCTGCCGTTAAAATCATATGATTATTTCTATCACGTTTGACTTTGTTTTCTACTGCTTTATCATACTTTTTCTGTTTTTCCTTATCCAATTTACACCGATATATCTTTTTATTTTCGTCATCCCTAATAACCGGTATAAACGTATACTCACCATCACCATCAAGTTCAGTCATTTTTACTCTGTTAATATAAACTAATGGAGCTTTCTTTTTATTTGTGTCTTTATTTTTTATAGCAATCAACCTACCTTTCTTATCCTTCTACTTAATATATTCTCCACTTAGGATGGAATTTCTTTGATTATGTTGTTGTCTGAATTGTTATGGATAATTGCGTAAATAACGCTTGAAAAGTTATTATATAAACATTGAAAACCTATGTAACAACTCTTGAAAATGACATAAAAATACCAACCATCGTAATTGACGGTTGGTAAAATTTATTTTTCAAAATTTTCAATAGGATATTTATCTAAAAAGGCATATTCATCTTCAAATGTAACAACTCGGATATATTCTCCTTCTTTTCTATTCTCAGGAGTAATTTTACGAGTATGATGATAATTGTTCATTTGAGTTACCCACGAAACATGCTCATCTCTCATTCCAAACATAACTGCTATTTCATGTTGTGTTTTCCGCTTATCATATTCCTCTAATATTCTAAGTCTTTTAAATCTTCTTTCTTCATATATTGCGTCCATTTGAAAACACCTCCTTACTAATCTTATTATATACTTATCTATTACATTATTCAATTTACTTTTTTAAATATTAACAACTAAAATGATTCTTTTATTCAAGCAGTTTATTCATTTTTGTCGCAATATAGTTATTATATTCTGCTATTTTTTTATGAATTTCTATCGTCAATGTATTATTTTTTTCAAGAGCTTCTTCCGTAGACGCTTTGCATAAAAAATCATCAAATAATTTATGCATATCCGTAACATAATTTCCTACTTCTGTATGAAGGATTTTTATATCAATACCTACATCTAATTCCATACTAACAGGTTGCAATGATGATTCCATCGCTAGTAAATATACATTTATTTCACTTGTTCGTTCTTGGATTTCATTCGCTATAGCATATCTTTTTTCTGGATCATGTTTTGACAAACAAATTTCGATATTCCTACTATATTCGAACAATTTTTTATCCAACAAATTTACTTCGTCTAATATTTTCTCCAAATATTGATATTGCAACTGCACCTTCCTATCTCGTTTTTCTTTTTCTTTACCATATTTTTCTGTCAACCAAACCGTAAATAACGCAATTAATATTGGTGCTAATACATCTTCAAAGAACCATTTCATCACTTCTACAACACATTGCATCTTCTTTATTACCTCCATTTTTTATTTTTACTATATCATATACAAGGTAATAATTTGTGTCA
>ERZ780151.1856-NODE-1856-length-13851-cov-4.918745_pt1 | contig 13851 bp, 11 predicted proteins | sample MGYA00510983_ERZ780151 | MGnify/ENA primary metagenome ERZ780151 (study PRJEB29588, sample SAMEA2144623) | human gut metagenome | biome: human gut; feature: human-associated habitat; material: faeces | place: Denmark | collected 2008/2010 ... | reverse complement strand
CGGTATCGATAATCTGCAAGCATCTGTCGAGGCAATCAAAATCCCAGCCGAACTGCCGCCGAGAATATCCCAACACCGAGTGATTTTCAGCTCCGAATCCCCATTCGTCATTTATTTGGTGCTGTTCCTTTTCATAAGTTGCATGCTCTTGTCGTCGGCACTCTATTTCGCTACCCGACCGAACCGTGGCCGCATCGACAACGACCTGAAATACCGCTATATAAAGATGAAAGGCGAAGCGACATCCGAACGCATCGCCGAACTGGAAAAGTTATTCGAATTAAACCGCGACAACGCAAAAATCCGTCAGATGAAAAAAGACGTCGAAGAATATGAACACACTATTCGTCAGAAAATCGAACTCGAAGAACAGACGAGACAGAAAGAACGGGAAGTCGAACATTTAACCAACAAAGCCAACTCGATAAAAAAGAAATAATTATGTCTCATGTTCGCAGCTTGCAGTTGCGTAATAACCAAATAATTTACTACATTTGTATTTAATTGGGTGTGTTGTGATCCCGATGAAAGCAATATGGTTCGAGAGAAACAAATAGAAGAAAGTTTTATTCGGAAACTGACTGAACAATTAAAATATGTTTATCGTGATGATATTCACGATAGAAACTCCCTCGTGGCTAATTTCAGGCAGAAGTTCGAGACTTTGAATCGCGTGAAATTGTCCGATTCGGAATTCGATCGGTTGCTCGAGGAGATCATCAATCCTGATGTTTTTGCCTCATCCAAAAGATTGCGCGAGCGAAATACATTCATCCGCGAAGACGGAACACCGTTGCAATACACGCTGGTCAATATCAAAGATTGGTGTAAGAACGATTACGAGGTAATCAACCAGTTGCGGATGAATACCGATAACAGTCACCATCGTTACGATGTCATTTTGCTCATTAACGGTATTCCAGTTGTACAAGTCGAATTGAAGGCTTACGATGTCAGTCCGCGGCGTGCCATGCAGCAGATCGTGGATTACAAAAACGATCCGGGGAATGGCTACACTAAATCCCTGCTCTGTTTTATTCAGTTGTTTATAGTAAGCAACCAAAGCAATACTTACTATTTCACGAATAACAACAACCAGCATTTCTCTTTCAATGCGGACGAACAATTCCTCCCGGTCTACCAGTACGCGACGGAGCGAAATACGAAAATAACCAACCTCGATGCCTTTTCGAATGCTGTGCTTGCAAAGTGCGAACTCGGCAAGATGATCAGCCTCTATATGGTACTGGTTGCAAGCGAGCAGAAATTACTGATCATGCGTCCGTATCAGATTTATGCCGTAAAAGCGATTATGGATTGCGTACATGAGAATCGTGGAAACGGCTATATCTGGCATACGACGGGTAGCGGTAAAACGCTCACTTCTTTCAAGGCTTCCACTTTGATGAAAGATAATCCGGACATCGACAAATGTCTGTTTGTCGTGGACCGAAAAGATTTGGATCGTCAAACACGCGAGGAGTTCAACAAATTTCAGGAAAATTGCGTCGAGGAGAACACCAATACGGAAACTCTGGTGCGACGGATGTTGTCGGACGATTATGCCGACAAAGTAATCGTTACGACCATTCAGAAGCTGGGCATCGCGCTTGATCCGAAGCATAAAAAGAATTACCAAGAACGATTGAAGCCATTGAAGAATAAGCGTATCGTATTCATTTTCGATGAATGCCACCGTTCTCAATTCGGTCACAATCATAAAACGATCAAGGAGTTTTTCCCTAATTCGCAACTATTCGGTTTTACCGGTACGCCTATTTTCGTCGAAAATTCAACCTATACGCAAATAGACGGTGAAGAGGGTTCGTACAAAACGACCGCCGATATTTTCGAGAAAGAGTTGCACGCTTATACGATTACGCACGCCATCGATGATAGAAACGTATTACGCTTCCATATTGATTATTTCAAGCCCGACGGCGAAAATCAACAGAAAGGAAGTACCCTTACAAAACGAGCTATCGTAGACGCCATATTGAGCAGGCATGATGCAGCGACCGATTCACGCCGATTCAATGCTATTATGGCAACCGAACGAATCGATGATGCCATCGAATACTACAATCTGTTCAAGGAGATTCAGCAGGAAAGAATGACGAAAGATTCCGATTACGAACCGCTGAATATTACTTGCGTCTTCTCCCCGCCGGCCGAGGGCAACAAGGATGTGCAACAAATTCAGGAGGATTTGCCTCAAGAGCGTTTCGATAACCAACAGGAGCCCGGCAAGAAAAAAGCGGCTCTCAAGATGGTTATTGATGATTATAACAAGCAATACGGGACGAATCATTCGATTGCGGAGTTCGATGCTTATTATCAGGACGTTCAAGGACGTATCAAGTCTCAAAAATATAGTAATAAAGACATTCCGCATAAGTATAAGACCGATATTACCATCGTCGTCGATATGTTACTGACCGGATTCGATTCCAAATACCTGAATACGTTGTATGTCGATAAGCACCTGAAGTGGCACGGTCTGATTCAGGCTTTTTCGCGCACGAACCGTATTTTGAACGACACGAAACCTTACGGCAATATCCTCGACTTCCGAGGACAAGAAACAGCAGTCGATCAAGCTATCGCCCGGTTTTCGGGAGAAAAAATCGACAACCCGAAACAGATTTGGTTGGTCGATCCGGCCCCGAAGGTTATCGAAAAATACGAGGAGGCCATTTCCAAACTGGAAGAATACATGCAATCGCACGGTTTGGAGTGCAAGCCCGAGGAGGTCAATAACCTCCGCGGCGATGAAGCTCGCGCCGGATTTATCAACTGTTTCAAAGAGGTACAACGTTTCAAAACCCAGTTGGAACAGTATACAGATATAAAGGCGGATGACAAAGCCAAAATCGAATCGCTATTACCCGAAGACACGCTTCGGGCTTTCAAGGGGATGTATCTCGAAAAGGCCCGTGAACTGAAGAAAAAGCGAGAAAAAAGAGGTAGCAAAGAAGTTAGCCAACAGATTGAGAACCTCGATTTCGAGTTCGTGCTGTTCGCATCGGCGATTATTGATTACGACTATATCATGGGGCTTATCGCCCGATATACGAATCGGGGTACTGACAAAAAGCGGATTACCAAAGAGCAGCTTATCGCATTGGTTGCATCGAGTGCAAACCTGATGGAGGAGAGAGACGACATCGTCGCCTACATCAACAGCCTCGATGAGATCAACGGCAAGACCGAACAGGAAATTAAGAACGGTTACGAACTTTTCAAGGCGGAAAAATATAAAAACGAGATTACGTCCATAGCTGCCAAATTCGGATTGGAGTTTTCTGCACTGGATGCGTTTGTCCAAGAAATCATCGAACGCGAAATCTTCGACGGCGAGAAACTCGGCGACTTGCTCGCCCCGCTCCTTTTGGGTTGGAAAGCCCGTACCCAAAAGGAGCTGGCTTTGATGGACGATCTTGTCCCCTTGTTGAAACGACTGGCCGACGGCCACGAAATATCAGGACTTTCGGCTTATGAAAACTAACAAAAAAGATATGAAACTGGGTGTTGTTCCTGCCTTGCGGTTTCCAGAGTTTCAAAAGTCCGAAGTATGGAAGACTGATGTTGTCGATAATCTTATATCGACAATTTCTCCACCATATAAATTAAATACGCCAGAATATCAACAAGAGGGGAAATATCCCATCGTAGATCAATCTCAAGATCTGTATTGCGGTTGGACTAATGATTCGTCGGTTGTCTTATTCCAGCAATTACCACTGATTATTTTCGGAGATCACACGTGTGTAATCAAGCTAATCCATCACCCCTTTGCACAAGGAGCAGATGGAATTAAAATTATAAAATCGAAGCCGGACATTGATATCCATTTTTTATATCAATGTTTACAATACAAACCGATTATCCAAGAGAGTTATAAAAGACATTTTGCCTTATTAAAAAGCAAAATCGTTGCATACCCATCAAAAGAAACCGGAGAGCAGCAAAAAATCGCCGATTGTTTGACTTCAATCGATGCGTTGATAAAGGCAACGGAGAATAAAATAGATGAACTGAAAGCCCATAAAAAAGGCTTGATGCAGCAACTCTTCCCCGCCGAAGGGAAAACGGTTCCCGCTCTTCGTTTCCCTGAATTTCAAAATGCAGGAGAATGGACAAAAGGGCCTCTTTCTCGAATCGGAGACGTTTTGCAAGGTTATGGTTTCCCAGAAAAGTATCAAGGGAAATCATTGGGGAAATATCCGTTTTATAAAGTAAGCGATATTTCTAAGGCCGTCCAAACTGGTTGTAATTTTATTTCCAAGGCTGTTAATTATATTGATGATGAAGAACTCGACATATTAAAGATAAAAACAACCCCGCCCGGAACAACTATTTTTGCACGAATAGGCGAAGCTATTCGACTAAATCGGCGAATTGTAACAACGCAAGAATGTATCATCGACAATAATACGGTTGGTGTAAAAGCTATACCTGAAAACGCGATAGATTTATTTGTGTACTACATTTTGCTGCAAGTCGACCTTATTGATTTCGCAGGAGGTGTAGTGCCGGCTGTTACAAAATCGGCTATTGAGAATATCCCGATATATTGCCCGCCTACTAAATCTGAGCAGAAAAAAATCGTCGATTGTCTCTCCTCCGTAGACAATTTGATTATAGCCCAAACGAATCGTCTCGAAGCCCTCAGAAACCACAAAAAGGGGTTGATGCAGCAACTATTCCCGAACATAGATGAATGTTAGCATGGAACAATTAGCAACAAAAATAGCCAAACTAAAAAAGAACATTGTTCTTATATACGCATTCAATGGCACAGGAAAAACACGCTTATCTGTTGCCTATAAAAATATTACAAAGAAAAATAACAACGGTAACCACGCCGGTGTTTACTACAATGCATATAGCGAAGATCTGTTTGTTTGGAATAATGATGAGGAACACGATGGGCAGAATATTCGATTGATGATTCAGTCCAGTACACTCAATCAATACCATCAGTTATTCGACGAAGATAAATTAAGAGAACATCTAACGCCTTATAAGCCTAAATTCGATTTCCGGTTCCATCTTTATCCGAATGCCGCACAAGGTATCGAGTATGTGCAATTCTTTGTAAAAAAGGATGAAACGGCAAAAGAAGACGATGCACAAGGAAACGAGGACATCCCTATCAAAATCTCGCGAGGCGAGCAACAGATATTTATCTGGTGTTTTTTTCTTGCCTTGTTCGATATAGACGGATGGACGGGAGAAGGAAAACAATCGCAGCACTTCTTCATCGACGATCCGGTTTCGAGTCTGGACGACCATAATATTTTCATTACGGTTTCCTCGATTATGGATTTAATCGATCGGCACTTCAAGAATAGGAAAATCATTATCACGACACACCATATCGGACTATTCTCGATATTATGCGACTGGATCAAGAAGGGTGAAAAAGCATCTTCGTACAAAAATGAAGTGCAATTATATATCTTAAAAAAAGATGAAGCCGGCATCGACTTCCACAGTCCCAACAACGAAGTTTTTCTATATCATTTGGAATTGCTGCAAATACTCAAAAAGGCGATTGCCGATGACCGGATTTACGCATATCATTTCGCATTGCTGCGGCAGATTTTGGAGAATATAGCATCGTTTTTGGGTGTAGGACAATTCGCATATGTTTTGAAACAAATCGGCCTGACCGACACGGATGAAATTGCCCGGATTGTCAATACGCTGTCTCATAAAACCGTTTTCAGATATGAAGCAAAAGAACTGGTACCAGATAATAAGGTGCTGTTCAAAAACATTTTCGATGGAATAATAACCAAATATAACTTCGTATTACACGCATAATGACCGCTATAGAACAACAAAAATTAGGCAAAGCTCTTTGGGGCATTGCAGACAAACTGCGAGGAGCAATGAATGCGGATGACTTCCGCGATTATATGCTTTCATTTCTGTTTTTACGTTATCTTTCCGATAATTACGAAGATGCCGTAAAGAAAGAACTCGGTTCAGATTATCCAGAGACTCCGGAAGATATAATGCATAAATTAAATGCGAACACACCTTTGCAGGTTTGGTATTACGAAAACCCCGACGATATTGAGGAGTTCGAAATGCAAATGCGGCGCAAAATTCATTATATAATCAAGCCAAAATATCTATGGAAGAACATCTATGAATTGGCTCGGACGCAGAGCAATGAATTATTGGAAACACTCCAAGACGGATTCAAACATATTGAAACAGAATCATTCGAAAGCACATTTCAAGGACTGTTTTCGGAAATCAATTTGAGTTCGGAAAAGTTAGGGAAGAATTATACCGAGCGTAACGAAAAATTATGCGAGATCATCAAAAAAATCGCAGAGGGTATCGCGAAATTCTCAAATGACTCCGACACTCTGGGCGATGCTTACGAATATCTGATCGGCCAATTCGCGGCTGGTTCAGGCAAGAAAGCCGGCGAATTTTATACTCCGCAACAGGTTTCGACCATCCTTTCGAAGATTGTGACATTGGACAGCCAAGATCCGACGACCGGTCCGAAAAAGAGAATAGACAAGGTTCTTGATTTCGCTTGCGGTTCCGGATCGCTACTTCTGAATGTCCGTCATCAGATGAACCGCGACGGCAGACGCGGCATCGGCAAGATTTACGGACAAGAGAAGAATATCACGACTTACAACCTCGCACGCATGAATATGCTGCTGCATGGGGTGAAGGACTCCGAGTTCGAGATTTTTCATGGAGATACGCTCCTCAATGACTGGGATATATTGAATGAGATGAATCCGGCGAAGAAAATCGAATTCGATGCGATAGTCGCCAATCCACCGTTCAGTTATCGTTGGGAGCCGAAGGAGGATTTAGCAAATGATTTCCGGTTCCGTAATTACGGCGTTGCTCCGAAATCGGCTGCTGACTTCGCCTTTTTATTGCATGGATTTCATTTCCTGCGGGAAGATGGTACGATGGCGATTATTCTGCCTCACGGCGTATTGTTTCGCGGGGGCGTGGAAAAGAATATCAGAACCAAATTGTTGAAAGACGGTAATCTGGATGCAGTTATCGGATTGCCTGCCAACCTTTTCTTTTCCACGGGTATCCCCGTTTGCATCTTAGTACTGAAGAAATGTAAAAAATCAGACGACATATTGTTTATCAATGCCAGCGAAGGATATAAGAAAGACAAGCGGCAAAACCGATTACGCGAAGGCGAAAACGGCGAGCCGAACGATATTCAAAAAATAGTAGACACCTACCAATTCCGCCGAGAGGAACCACGTTATTCCAAGCGGGTTTCGTTGGAGCGAATCGAACAGGAGGATTTCAATCTAAATATTACCCGTTATGTCAGTACGGCCCAAGAGGAAGAGCCGATCGACCTGCAAAAAGTCAATGACGAATTGAAAGAGATTGCAAGACGGTCGAAAGAGACATTAGATCGCCATAATGAGTTTCTCAAAGAATTAGGATTACCACCTATCGCCGATTAAGAGTAACTGCCCGCACTTAAAAGTACAGGCAGTTACTCTATTTGTACGGTCGTATTACAAATGTATGACAAAACCAAAAGAAAACCGCGCTGCATTTATCTACAACGCGGTTTCTGGGAAGTCTGAAGCGGAGAACAGATCCATCAGATACCGAAGCAAATCACTCCGGGACTTGACATTGGCAAAGGCTGTCCCGAAATTTGCCCGGTCGGAAAATTTTTTGTATCTTGCGATAGGTTATTTGAAATGCGGTATTTGAGCGCAATTAACTGAAAATTAACAGTTGCCTTCTCGTTACCTATTCTCTTATACAACAGATGTAACGACCCGATAAATCGAATCGTTACATCTGTTTAATCCCGAACTGACAAAAGCCTGGGGCTCTTTAACACGATGGCCGGTCTCGGCATTATAGCACATTACCTTGCCGGTTCTTACCTGTCTATTTATATCTGTCTGCCAGAAAACCGCTGCGCCTCCCCATTTTGAAGATGTACCTATGCGATACATTTCAAACAATCCGGTTGTCTCATTTTCACCAAATACATGACAGAAATACTGATATAAGGGATTGATTGAATAATGTGACAGACTCCTTAACACATAAGATGATGGAATATACGAAGGAACAATACAAGATGGAGTTTTATCTGCCGTCTTATAAGGGGCAGAAAGGAGTGACTTACCGTTTTCCTCATCCATTTCCAACATATCAGGGTTATCCTTGAAGTATTCCTTAGGTGTATAGTGGTAGCCACAACTGTTTTCATGATCACACTTGCCGACATTACCGGGAAAGCTAATGCTGCCTTGTTCATCAATATACCTGACAAAACATCGCTTTTACCACAGCTCGGACAAGTAGTCTTGCTTCCAGAACGGTATTTCTGTAAATGGAATCTGTATTCACTCATGGTCCTCTGATTTTAGTGTGGTTGCACTCTGCACTTTTGCACTTTGAGAAGATTGCACGGTATCTTGACAAGATGAAAGTGCAAAAGTGCAAGGTGCATCAGTATTTTCTGTCATAAGTTTGCGATAGACTCCATGCTGAAGCTTTTCTATAAGAGGATGCTTAAGCCGGCATAATTGGTCTAGTGCATAATAGACGGTACGTCGGGACATATCAACCTTTCTACCGGCAATAACAGCATCCCCGGAAGTAAATCTCTCTCCCAGCAGGGAGAGCCAGGCTTCCTTCGTTTCGCCGATACTGTTTATGACAATGGTTTCCTGAATCCTCCGGTATGTTTCCTCATAATAATCAATCATACGGATTGCTGATTCTACGGAGTCACGCTCAATGTATTGCATATCTCCACTATCAGTAAGCCCATTTCATTACCTGAAACAACAGGGCAAGACGTGCAACATGGCCATTAAGTTTCATCTTGCGGCTTTCAACATCCGCATCATCCTCAATGGTATTTACAGCATCGATAATTCCATTGTACCATTCATAAAAGTATTCTTCCGCATCGTCAGACATTGTAAGGATACAGGGATTGACCGTTGTGCCCTTATCATCAAGGATACAGGGGATGCTTAAAATTCTGTTGATTATTGTTCTCCATTGATTCATGATGTCAGGACGGACGACATTTCTTTCTTCCCGTCTCCATCCGGATATCTTCCTGTTTTGGGGATAGACAAACAGGAAACGGTCAAGCAATCCGTTGGCAAGGAACTCTGCACGGAATACTTCCTGCAGCATATTCGTCTGTACTGAATCGATGACATTTATACATGGATTCTTGATTAGAACAGGACGTGATTCTGATTTGCGGATAATCTTTAACGGCTGTCCGCTATAAGCTGTCAACAGATCTTCAATGAGGTTGTTCTTGCTGTTGTACCTTTTGACGGAATTGAACAAAGCCAGAATTTCATCGACGACCAATGTTATCCCACGCTGATTATGCTGATGAATATTCATCATTGCCTCTGGAGTAGAGTCATAAATGACCGTCGTTACAAAATGCGGTTTCTTGAGCAACTGTTCTTCCCCGTCACTTCCGTGCTTGCCTGCTGACATGGCTCTTTCATATTTGTCATATTCCTCGTTATATTTCTCATGCAGCCGGTCATCATACTCATTAATCGGCTTATATATAAAACCGAGGGGAGGAGTCTTCCCAAGCCCGGGACGACCGACCAACATCATATAAAGGGATGGGCAAGTTTTCCACTCGCCCTTTATACGGATATGACAAGAATTTCCTATTGCAGTAGCAACAGCGGAAAGAATAATAGACGCAGTATATTCCACATTGAAATTTTCGTATCTGGCAAGATTGAGGATAATCTCTTGTATCCTGTCCGGGAAGGTATCCAACGGAAGACCTGTTTCCGGAATGCCTTCCACCTCCGAACGAAGCATGTTGGTCAAATGAAATGGTGTTAAACATAGCCACCTCCTTCCTGCTTTGGAAGTTCATCGCCAATAGCGAAAGCTTCATAATGGAAACGACGCAGAAAGCGGTCCACGTCTTCCTGCGTGTACCAGTATTTATCACCTTCACGCGAGTAGCCGAGATAACCGTTGTCTCGCAACTTTTTCAGATACTTTTCTTTGATGTTCAATTTCTCCATCAAAGACTTGTTGTCATATAGACGGTGTCCGCCTTCATGAGCTGGAGGCGGTAGTTTCTCTTGTCTCTCCACTATGCTGAAAATCTTTTCAAGCAATTCCCGGTCGCATAGCGTCTCTACATTCGTGTTCTTTGCCATATATTTCTCAGATTATGGCCGAACAGTCTTGATGCACACTCAGACCTTCAGCCTGGTTATACGATATGGTACGATTGTGCACATCGCACCAGAATCACGGCACGAATGTATTAAATAGCTGATGACTAATAAGTTACAATAAATTATCCGATGTTATGACAGGTGTTATGGAAGGTTATGATTCTGCCACAATTTTGTGCATAACCGATTGATTATCAGAAATAAAAAAGAGAAAAAATAAAATTGAAAAAATCGAAGATTGCCAGATGAAGCAAAACAAAATGCATAACAAGCCAGAAACTAAGACTTGCCAAGAACGAAGATAATATTCTTCGTTTTTTGTCACTTCTGAAAAAACTTGTCGATTTCTCCGGCATTGTTAGGGACGGGCATATCCCTCCTGTTCTGCCGGGACTGTCCGATACCGGTCTGTTCAAATAGTGCGTTAAGCTCGACATCGGGGAAGAGTCCGTTGTCGAATTCCCAAAAAGTCTTCTGTTCGTATTTGGAATATTCAGGAAAATCGCCGCAATATATTCGACCACACATATAGGCAAGAAGAGCCTTTGTCCCTTTCCAGCTATAATGCGACCCGACCTCTTCAATATATCCGGCTTCTATTGCTTTCGCAAAGATTGTACGGGCAAGTGAAGTGTCAAGTCTTCCCGACAATACAACTCCTTTGGGAGAATCCGGACATTCAGGCTGATTGTCTATGGATTGAACGGTTTGCTGGTTCTTTTCCCTAAGTTTGATGCGTAACTTTTCCGCTCCGTATGCAAATAGCCCCGATAAGATAAGGGCGGTGACAATGCCTGTTATAACGACAGGATCAGGATGATTGTCCTTTACCGGATCAATTATCCCAAGACCTATAAGGAGCAAAGTCCCTATAAAAAAGACTATTGCAGCAGACCACATGATTATTCTATGGTACCGTTTAAATAGGGTAGAAAGCACCAATACCAGAACAAATGCACACACCAGCAATAGGAATATCTGCATAATAGTCATCTCAAATAAATTTATGTGTAAAATTAATGAATGTTTCCAATAGCCATCTACATTCATCAGACAATTTCCAGAGATGCAAAATCCTCTTTCAGACGTGCCACTTCTGCGGACAGCGTTTCGGGCAGGAATTTGGCATATACCTTTTCGGTAACATCCGTACTTCCATGGCCGAGCAAACGACTGACAACCGACATGGAAAGTCCCTTGTTCAGTGCAAAGACCGCAAACGAATGCCTGGCCACATGCATTGATAGGGTAAACAGAAGCCCTATCTGTTCTCCGACAACCGCCAACGACTGATTGATGCATTTCGTTGCATTGTTACGGGACTTGTACAGAGCCTCAGCATCATCAAGATCCAGATCATCCTTTACTAAGTTGAATACATACCGGCATCCTGCACGCTTCTCCTGCCAACGGTGCAGAATATTCAGGGCAGGTTCTGTAAGAGGAATTACATGGCGCTTGTTCGTCTTGATCATGATTTTTCTCAGTTCCTTCTTCTCAAAATTGACATGGCCCCACTGCAATGTCATCACATCGACAACACGGAGTCCACAGGCATGGAAGGTAAAGAAGAACATTTCCAAAAATTCTTTACGACGCGGTTCTGTACAGGTATGGTAATATTCCAACAGCGCAGACATTTGTTCCTTTGAAAGGTACTTGCCGTCAAACTCGTTGTCTTCGTCCGCGAGAGATATCTTTGAGGCGATACGCATATCCTGAATCCGCGCATTGACGGCATAGTCTATCATCTTCATTTCGGAAGCATAGGCACATGCCTTCAGAATCGGAGTCAAGGCATGGTTGATCGTTGCATCGCTGTTCTGTTTTATCTCGCGGCGCCACATGATGTATTCGTCAATCAGGTCAACCGATATTTCACCTAAATAGATACTGTCCGGCTTATAGGTACCGTTCTTTGTTGCACGAAGAAAGATACGGAAGATATTCATGCCGCTCTTGCCGTTCTCATAGCGGCTGCGACCGATCCTGTTCCGGGAATAGTCCGATTCGAGCCTTTCCAAAACAAACTCGATAAAATCCTTCCCTTTGTCCTCCCGTGTGAGCGGTTTGTCGGCCAGAAAGTCGGCGATCACCTGTGCCGTAATCTGATTGGGATGCTTCTCCTGATATTCGGCCAGCAGTCCGTCGATCTTGTCCGCACGGGCAAGCAGCAGACTGTTAATCCGGTTGGCCTCCGGACCATAACTCGCCCTCACACCCCCGCGTCCCTTGTTGGCTTTCTCATTCCAGTCGCCCAGCCGGACAAAGATGTTCATGCCCTTGCGTATCACCTGCCGGTTCCAGGTATATTCAAGCTGGACAAGATACTGTTTGGCTGGATCGATCTCACCCCGGATATGCAGGCGATAGCGTCCCAATGGATATAGTCGTTTCGGTCGTCCCATACTGGAGATGTTTGAAATTAAAAAACAGAGGTTGCGGTAATACTCACAAACCTCTGTAAAGATAATGAATTTTGTCCAAACAAATCCCGATTTTTCCTCTAAAAATTGTATTTTGTCCAAATAAACCACGCCATTTAAGGCGGTCAGACGCTGTTGTTTAAACAAATAAATCCCCGATAACCTTATTGATTAACAGGGATTTAATAGCTATTTCTGCGCTTAAAATCGCACTAATATTCTTCCTCGTTGAAGAAAAAATCGTCTTTGGAAGGGTAGTCGGGCCAGATATCTTCGATGGATTCGTAGATTTCGCCTTCGTCCTCTATCTCCTGCAAGTTCTCGAGCACTTCGAGCGGCGCTCCCGACCGCACGGCGTAGTCGATCAGCTCTTCTTTCGTGGCAGGCCAGGGAGCATCTTCGAGTTTCGATGCCAGTTCAAGTGTCCAATACATAGTATAAAGTTTTTAAGTTTCGGTTTTTCAGTCGATTATGCTCGGAGGTCCTTGCTTCCTCCGGCAGGATCGACTTGCAAAAATATAAAAAAAACAATAAAAACAAAGAAAAAATGATGTGACATGAAATATTATACGTCAAGTGGTTTTTAATCAGTTTGTTGCGGTTTGTCGTGCGCTGTTGCCGGCTTGCGCGGAAAGTTCAGGCGGCCGGGTTTCGGGACGAAAATCGAAAAAAAGGAGCCGGAAGGTTGTTTCGAACTGAAATTTTGCCTAATTTTACTTCGTTCGCGTCTGTTCGCTGTCCGGCGGCCGTTGCGGTCGTCATCGGCTGGTTGCGAATCGAAAAATGCCGAAAATACTGAAAAGGCTTTCATGTTATGAAGAAAAACTGTTTTACCGCCGTCGTCTCTCTGCTGTGCGCTTCCGCGCTCTTCGCTGCGGACGGACCGCAGGGGACCCGCTGGCGGATCGCTCCGGATGGAAATCCGGCTATCGAATGGATCGTCCGGGAGGGCGATGCGCACCGGGACCACCTCGAAATGAGCGGTCTGCGGGTCTCTGTCGTAGTGCGTTACGGCGTGGACGCCGACGGCGGATTCCTGTTGAACCGCAATGTCGTCTGGCCGATGCTGCGCACCGTACCCAACAATACGCACGCCTCGCTGATGCGGCGTTTCGCGTGGGATGTTCCCGCGATGATCGAGGCCGACGGCGAGGAGTTGCGCGGGGAGCGCGTGCGGCGTATCCGGTTCG
>ERZ780151.1855-NODE-1855-length-13854-cov-2.058410_pt1 | contig 13854 bp, 10 predicted proteins | sample MGYA00510983_ERZ780151 | MGnify/ENA primary metagenome ERZ780151 (study PRJEB29588, sample SAMEA2144623) | human gut metagenome | biome: human gut; feature: human-associated habitat; material: faeces | place: Denmark | collected 2008/2010 ... | reverse complement strand
GAGTACACAGATGAAACTGGTGTTCAGGTTGATGTACAGACAGCTGCATCAGGAACATACGAGTCACAGCTGAAATCAGAGATGGCAAAAGACGAGGCCCCAACATTGTTCCAGGTAAACGGACCGGTTGGACTTGCATCTTGGAAAGATTATTGTTATGACCTTAAGGATTCTGATATTGCAAAACAGGTTACAAGTGATGATTTCTTGTTAAAAGATGGTGATGCAGTTGATGGTATCGGATATGCTATAGAATCTTATGGTATCATTTACAACAAAAATCTTTTAAAGAAAGCCGGATATACACAGGATGACATAAAGAGCTTTGATGATCTTAAGAAAGTTGCAGAAGACATAACAAAGAGAAGCAAAGACCTTGGATTCTCAGCATTTACATCAGCAGGTATGGATGGAAGTTCAGATTGGAGATTCAAGACACATCTTGCAAACCTTCCTATTTACTATGAGTATCAGAAGGATGGAATCGAGAATACAGATGCCATCAAGGGAACATATCTTGACAACTATCGCAATATCTGGAATTTATATATTAACAATTCCACAACAAGCTCTAAACAGCTTAGCACAAAGACTGGTGATGATGCAGTTGCAGAATTTGTTACAGAGAAAGCAGTATTCTATCAGAATGGTACATGCATACTCAGATATAGCAGACCTTGGAGATGATAATCTTGGAATGTTACCTATCTATATTGGTGCAGACGGAGAGGAAAACCAGGGACTTTGTACAGGTACAGAGAACTACTGGTGTGTAAATAAGAAAGCATCAAAAGAGGATATTCAGGCAACACTTGATTTCATGAACTGGTGTGTAACAGATGATACAGCAGTAAAATGTATGTGTGGTGCAGCAGGAGCTATGCCATCAGGACAGGATGGAATGGGATTTGTTATTCCGTTTAAAAAGAACCTTACTTCAGATAATCCGCTTGTAAACATTGCAAACGATTATGTAAAACAGGGTAAAAAACCTGTAACATGGAACTTTACAACTATGCCATCTGAGAAGTGGAAGAACGACCTTGGCTCTGCACTTACAACATATGCTTCTAAGCAGACTGATGCAAACTGGGATCTTGTAAAGAAAGCATTTGTAGATGGCTGGAAGAAAGAAGCAGCAGCAGCTAAGAAATAAATGCCGGAATGGTAATAGTTTAGTTGTTAAATTGCGGTATAGACCGTGAAGTGACATGATAGAAATTATAGGCGGGGAAACGGTAAAATGTTTCCCCTCTATTAAAAATGAGTTATTGTTTGCATAAATAGTAGTGTAGGTAATGACAATAAGGGAACAAATATTAATAAATCAACTGTATTTTGGTTACTGTTCACAGGACAGTGAGCGGCAATGCATTTTGTGCTATGCACAGTGGAATGTGCAGAAATGAGGATTATTATGGAAAAAGCAATAAGAAAATACTGGCCGGTATTTGTGCTTCCTACTATGGCAGCATTTATGATAGGATTTATCGTGCCATTTATCGAAGGAATTTATTTATCATTTTGTAAATTTACCACTATCAAGGATGCTGATTTTGTGGGAATAGGCAATTATATCGAAGCATTTAAGGATACGACCTTCCCTCATGCATTTGGATTTACGGCAGTATTTGCGATAGTGACGCTTGTACTTGTTAATGTTCTTGCATTTGCACTTGCACTTGCACTTACACAGAAAATTAAGGGAACTAATATTTTTAGAACAATATTCTTTATGCCAAACCTTATTGGCGGTATTGTACTTGGATATATATGGCAGCTTATATTTGATGGTATATTCAGTCATTTTGATATGGCATTAAAACTTAATGCAAAATTAGGATTTTGGGGTCTTGTAATCTTAATCTGCTGGCAGCAGATAGGTTATATGATGATAGTTTACATAGCGGGTCTGCAGGCAATACCTGATTCATTAAGAGAAGCTGCTATGATTGATGGTGCAAACGCTTGGAAGAGACTTTTCCATGTAACTATTCCAAACATGATGCCATCGATAACAATATGTACATTCTTAACAATAACAAACTCATTCAAACTCTTTGACCAGAACCTTTCACTTACGGGTGGTGAGCCGCTTCATAAAACGGAGATGCTTGCATTGAATATTTATGATACATTCTATGGAAGAGTTGGATATGAAGGTGTAGGTCAGGCTAAGGCAGTTATCTTCTTCCTTGCAGTAATAGTTATCAGTATGTTACAGCTTAGACTTACAAGAAGTAAGGAGGTGCAGCAGTAATGAAAAAAGTAAAAGGAATTTTGGCTACATTATTATTTACGGTTATTTCAATTATATTTGTATCACCAATTATTGTTGTATTGATGAACTCTTTCAAGAAAAAGACATTTATCAATCTTGAGCCTTTTAAACTGCCGACATCAAAGAATTTTGTCGGATTGGAGAACTTTAAAGAGGCAATAACAAAATATGAATTTATTAAGGCTGTCGGTTGGACTGTATTTATTACGGTAGGCGGTGTAGTTCTTATTCTTGTGTGCTGTTCAATGTGTGCATGGTTTATCACAAGAGTACAGACAAAGATTACAAAAGCAATTTATCTTCTTTGTGTATTCTCAATGGTAATTCCATTCCAGATGGTAATGTTTACCTTATCAGGAACGGCAGATTCACTTGGACTTAATACACCATGGGGTCTTTTGATAATATATCTTGGATTTGGTGCAGGTCTTGCGGTATTTATGTTCTGCGGATTTGTAAAATCAATTCCTATTGAAGTTGAGGAGGCAGCTATGATTGACGGCTGCAGTCCTATAAGAACATTCTTCAGCGTTGTAGTACCAATGATGAAACCTACTCTTATATCTGTAGGAATACTTGAGGCAATGTGGATTTGGAACGATTTCCTTCTTCCATATCTTACACTTGATATAAAGAAATATAAGACAATATCAATTATCATTCAGTATATGAAGGGAAGTTACGGAAGAGTTGATATGGGTGCTATTATGGCTTGTCTTATCATGGCAGTTATCCCTGTTATTGTATTCTACTTAAGCTGCCAGAAATATATCATCAAAGGAGTTGCAGCCGGAGCCGTTAAAGGTTAAAATACATTTTGCATGAAATATACTTTATCAGATGAAGTCATATGGTACTTTATCTGATAAAGGTGTTTTAGGGACTAAAAAGTTCTTAAATATCATGGAAATAAAAAAGTGAGGCAAATGTATGACTATAAAAGATATCGCCAGATTGTCAGGATATGGTATAGGGACTGTATCCAGGGTATTGAACAATCATTCTGATGTCAGTGACAAAGCAAGAAAAAAGATAATGGGAGTTATAGAAGAAAGTAATTTTCAGCCTAACAGTAATGCACGGCAGTTAAAGAGGCAGGCTGCGTCATCGCTTTCAATCATTGTAAAGGGAAATCAAAATATGCTGTTTGCAGATATTCTTGAGAAAATGCAAATGCTCCTTTCAAAAAATGGAGAAATTGCAGAAGTATCATATATAGATGAAGATGCAAACGAAGTGGAATGTGCACTTATGCTGTGTCGTGAAAGAAATCCTAAAGGAATTATATTTCTCGGCGGAAATCTTGATTATTTTGATGAATTTGAAGGAATAGATGTACCTTGTATTCTTGTCACAAATAGTGCCGGAAGTCTTAATATAAGTAATCTTTCATCATTTTATACAGATGATGAGGCAGCAGCATATAAAGTGGGCAGTTATTTTATAAAAAAAGGTCATAAAAAGATAGGTGTTGTAGGTGGAATATTGTCGGCAACACAGATAAGTTCTCTAAGATATGCGGGATGTATTCGGAGTTTTCAGGAAAATAATATACCGTTTGATGAGAAAAAAGGTTATGTGCAATGTCGATTTTCTATGGAGGACGGATATCAGGCAATGAAAAAACTTTTAAAGAATATGCCGGATGTTACGGCAGTCATTGCACTGAGTGATACGATAGCAGTTGGTGCGATGCGTGCAATATGCGATGCAGGAAAAAAAGTGCCGGATGACATATCGGTCATAGGATTTGACGGGATAAGTCTTTCAAATTACTGTATTCCAAGACTTACGACTATAAAACAAGACACGGAAAAAATGGCGAGAGAGGGAGTAGAGCTTATGTTGAGACAGATACATTACCCGGATGAAGGACGGGATGTATCTATACCATTTAAACTTCTTGAAAGAGAAAGTGTAAGAAATTTATAAGTATTAAAGTACATCACATAAAAAATATATATGAAATTGACATTATGATGTTATTGGACTTTGCATATATAACAGATAATGTCAGCCGACATATAGCGGGAGCGTGTCGGTATTGTTATAGCGTAAAAATCATCACTGCCTATAACAGTTTTATATTTTGAAAGTGTAAAAGGAGGAAAATATTTTGAGAAAAGCAGGAATTTTAATGCCTATCACATCATTGCCATCACCTTACGGTATTGGAACAATGGGAGAGGCAGCAAGAGAATTTGTCCGCTTTTTACATAAGGCAGGACAATCATACTGGCAGATATTACCAATATGTCCGACAAGTTATGGAGATTCGCCGTATCAGTCATTTTCATCATATGCAGGAAATCCGTATATGATAGATCTTGATGAACTTAGTCAAGCCGGACTTCTTGAAAAAGATGAGTATAAAAATATAGATTGGGGCAGCAACCCGGAGAAAGCAGATTATGGTTTGCTATATAACAGGAGATTTGGAGTTTTAAGGAAGGCTGCCAAGACTGCAGAAGAAAAATATCAGACAGAGCTTACAGAATTTAGAAAAGAAAATCATAAATGGCTTTCTGACTATGCTTTATTTATGGCAATAAAAGACGAGCAAAATGGAGTATCATGGCTTGAGTGGCCGGAAATTCTTAGAAAAAGAGATAACAAAGCTCTTGCAGTAGAAAGAGAAAAGTTAAAAGATGAGATAAAGTTTTGGGAATGTGTGCAGTTTTTATTCTTTACACAGTGGAAAAAGTTAAAAGCTTATGCAAATGAAAATGGAATTAAAATAATTGGTGACATTCCTATTTATGTATCAAGTGACAGTGCAGATGTTTGGGCAAATCCCGAACAGTTTCAGCTTGATGATAATCTTATGCCGATAAGTGTGGCAGGATGTCCGCCTGATGGATTTTCAGCAGATGGTCAGCTTTGGGGTAATCCTTTGTTTAACTGGAAAGTCATGAAAGAACAGGATTATAACTGGTGGGTTGACAGAATAGCATATCAGACGCAGATATATGATATGCTTCGTATAGATCATTTTAGAGGGTTTGATGCATATTATTCTATCCCATATGGTGACAAAACTGCAAGAAACGGAGAATGGAAAGAAGGACCTGGAATAGATTTGTTCAATGTTATAAAAGAAAAACTTGGAGAACTTCCAATCATAGCAGAGGATCTCGGATTTTTGACGGATTCAGTAAGAAAGCTTCTTAAAGATACAGGATTTCCGGGGATGAAAGTTCTTGAGTTTGCATTTGACAGCAGGGATACGGAGTCAGGATATCTGCCTCATCTCTATCCTAAAAACTGTGTTGTATATGCAGGAACACATGATAATGAGACAATTCTTGGATGGTTTGATACAATATCAGAAGAAGATGCAGAATATGCGAAGAAATATATGCGTCTTTCAGAAGCAGAAGGATATCATTGGGGAATGATGCGTACGGCATGGGCAAGCGTTGCGGATACGGCAATTATGCAGATGCAGGACATTCTCGGACTTGGAAAAAATGCAAGAATGAACACACCGTCAACACTCAGTGATAAAAACTGGAGCTGGAGATGCCTGCCGGGAGTGTATAATGATACGTTGGCAGATGTACTTCATCAGGAGATGAAGCTATATGGTAGAATTTAGGAAATTTACATTTCCCTCGTCATAGACGGTGTTATCCCATACTTATTTTTATAAAGTCTGTTAAAGTGCGACAGATTGTTGAAACCACAGTCACCGGCTATCTCAAGCACGGTGTCCTCAGTGGTGAGCAGTCTGGTTCGTGCTTTTATCAGGCGAAAATCATTAAGATATTTAATAAAACTTGTTCCCATATGATTTTTAAAAAACTTCATAAAATGTGACGGGCTGTAGTGACATATATCAGCTATCTTTTCAATCGGAATTTCTTCATTATAATGCTGTTCCATATAAGTAAGTATTTCTTTTATTTTATCCACCGATTTTTCCGATTTTTTATTAACTTCCGTTTTAGGCGGATGCCTTATCATAATGTGTATAAGTTCAAGCAGGCATGACTTGATGGCAAGCTGGTAGCCAAATTCTTTTTTATCACACAGAACATCCATAGTATTTATAATCTTCACAAAATGGGAATAAAAAGAATATCCCATATGCACATGAGTTACAATAGGAAAATCACCATTAAAAAAAGGCGTAAGATATTTGGACATGGTTATATCATTTGTCGCAAAACTGAGAAGTTCCTTTTTAAAAATAATATTTTCGTACTCAAGTTTATCACCGATAGCACAATCAATAGAATGAAGATTTTCAGGGAGAACCACAAGAATATCACCTGCCGATAGCTGATGCGTAGTAAGGTTAAGCGTAACTTTAGCCGAACCATGCTTGATAACGATAAGTTCCATATCATTGTGCCAGTGCAGGGGAACACTCGGAAAATCAATAGGGATAGAACATGGATAAGTATTAAATAAAAATTCCTCACTGGAATGGGCCTTTGTTTCATGGTATTTATTTTTTTCAATTTCATTCATATGTAAAACCTCCCAAAAGATAATTTGCACCATTTATGTACTGCTACGGTGACAACATAGCGAAAGCGTGCCGACGGTATTATTTGCTACAGATACACAATCATCACAGCACATAACAGTTTCGCGTCCGTTAAAAAAATATCTCTAAATGATAGTATTGTATCATATCGTGCTAGGAAAAGACAAGAAGTACACTTACTAAAATGATATATTATAGTCACAAAGTTAAGAGAGTTGCCGCACATAAAAATGTGTCAGGTAACAGGGATTAAACATTCACATTTGATTGTGAATAAGGATATGGATAAGAGATAGAGAATTTTATGTTACAAAGTAAACAACAATGCGTGTGAAATGGAGGATTATTATGGATATCAAAAACATTTTAGAGCAGAAGCTTGGAAAAAGTATTGCTGACAGCAGCAAACAGGAAATTTATGTTGCACTTTTAAATATCACGAAAGATATGTCAGAGGAAAAAGTGCAGGAGGACACAGGAAAGAAAGTTTATTATATTTCGGCAGAATTTTTGATAGGAAAACTTCTTTCTAACAATCTTATAAATCTTGGAATTTATGCCGATGTAAAGAAAGTCCTTGCTGACAACGGCATAAGTCTTGCAGAGATTGAGGAGATTGAGGCAGAGCCTTCACTTGGTAATGGTGGTCTTGGCCGTCTTGCAGCGTGCTTCCTTGATTCGATAGCAAGCCTTGGACTTAACGGTTCTGGTATTGGTCTTAACTACCATCTTGGATTATTCAAGCAGGTATTTGAGAATAATAAGCAGAAAGAGACTGCAAATCCATGGATTGAGGAGAATACATTCCTTAGAAAAACAGATGTGAGCTATCCTGTAAAATTTAAAGATTTTACTGTTCAGTCGAGAATGTATGAGATAGATGTGACAGGATATGACAACAGAACAAATAAACTTGAATTGTTTGACCTTGATACTGTAGATGATAGTATTGTAGGAGATGGAATTGATTTTGATAAGAAAGATATTGCGAAAAATCTTACATTATTCCTTTATCCTGATGACAGTGATGATGACGGAAGAAAACTCAGAATTTACCAGCAGTATTTCATGGTAAGCAATGGTGCAAAACTTATAATAGATGAGTGTAAGAAAAAGGGAAGTAACCTCCACGATTTATATAATTACGCAGTAATCCAGATAAATGATACACATCCTACAATGGTTATACCTGAGCTTATCCGTCTGCTTATGGAAGAGGGAATTGATATTGATGAGGCAATTGAGATTGTTTCAAAGACTTGCGCATATACAAACCACACAATTCTTGCAGAAGCACTTGAAAAATGGCCTATTTCATTCCTTAAGGAAGTTGTACCACAGCTTGTGCCTATTATAGAGGTGCTTGACGATAAAGTACGCCGCCGCTTTGATGATGAGAGCGTGGTTATCATTGACAAAAATGATACAGTACATATGGCTCATATCGACATTCATTACGGCTTCAGTGTAAACGGTGTAGCTGCACTTCACACGGAAATCCTTGAAAAATCAGAGCTTAACAACTTCTATAAGATTTATCCTGAGAAGTTTAACAATAAAACAAACGGTATCACATTCAGAAGATGGCTTCTTCATTGCAATCCTAAACTTACAGACCAGCTCACAGAATGGATTGGTGACGGTTACAAAAAGGATGCAGAGGAACTTAAGAAACTTGAAAAATATCTTTCTGATAAGGATGCACTCGACACACTTCTTAAGATAAAAACTGATAACAAAGCAGATTTTGTTGATTATATAAAGAGAACTCAGAATATCACACTTAATCCTAATTCAATATTTGATATTCAGGTTAAGCGTCTGCATGAATACAAACGCCAGCAGTTAAATGCCTTATTTGTAATTCATAAATATCTTGAGATTAAGAAAGGGAACATACCTGAGACACCAATTACAGTAATATTTGGTGCAAAAGCAGCTCCGGCATACATTATAGCAAAAGATATAATTCACCTTATCTTATGTTTACAGGAGATTATCAACAATGATCCGGAAGTAAATAAATATCTCAATGTTGTTATGGTAGAAAACTACAATGTAACAATGGCAGAAAGACTTATTCCGGCGTGTGATATATCAGAGCAGATTTCACTTGCATCAAAAGAAGCAAGCGGAACAGGAAACATGAAATTCATGCTTAACGGAGCAGTCACACTCGGTACTGAGGACGGTGCAAATGTAGAAATCCACCAGTTTGTAGGTGATGACAATATTTATATCTTCGGAGCAGAGAGTGACGAGGTAATAGCACATTACGCAAACTCTGACTATGTATCAAGAGATTACTATGAAAAAAATCCTGCACTCAAAGAGGCAGTTGATTTTATTACAGGTGATGCAATGCTTAAAATTGGTGATGAAACACAGCTTAACCGTCTTAAAAATGAACTTTTAAACAAAGACTGGTTTATGACATTCCTTGACTTTGACAGTTATGTAGAGACAAAGGAAAAAGCATATGCCGACTTTAACGACAGAGAGGCTTGGGCAAAGAAGATGCTTGTTAATATAAGCCAGGCAGGATTTTTCTCATCAGACAGAACTATTGCACAGTACAATGAGGATATTTGGAAACTGTAATTTAACACTATCAGGAAAGTAGCAGATAGTATTACGAATATTAACTTGACTTGTAAAAAATGGGAACAAAATAGATTGCCGTAAGGCATAAAAAATATGCTTGAAATTTCTTAAATCAGAAGATGTACTGATGGGGGATTTCGGGCATATTTTTTGTTTTTTTGGAAATACTTATTCATGAATAATGTAATGACTGGATTTTACAGTAACACAAAATATGTGCAGTAGATTGGAGATTATCATGAATAAGAAAATTATTAAAACAGCTTCTGTTATCGCTGTCGGAGCGGGAGCAGCGGCTTTGTATAAGGCTAAGTTTGCAAAAGACAATGACTCTGACAGTGGTTCGTGCGGATGTAAAAATTCAAATGGAAAAGGTGCTGACAAAAAGTCAATGTCGGATAGAGTTATTGAAAAATGGTGTCAGTATGTTGATGATAGTGATGGAAAGATTAAAAGTAAAAACAGAGGCAATGCTACAGATAATTATGAAAAATCTGACTATCAGAACACGGAGCGTGGAAAATACGATAAGAACAGCAAAGGCATTTACTATGCAAGCGGAAACTACGAAGCATTTGCAAGACCTAAAAAGCCGGTCGGTATCGAGGAAAAATCGGCGTACATCGTGGGAAGTGGTCTTGGTGCACTTGCTGCAGCATGCTTTCTTGTGAGGGATGCAAAGATGCCGGGAGAAAATATTCATATCCTTGAGGCACTTGATATTGCCGGCGGAGCGTGTGACGGTATAAACGATGCTTCGAGAGGATATATAATGCGTGGCGGTCGTGAAATGGAGGATCATTTTGAATGTCTGTGGGATTTGTTCAGGAGTATTCCATCTTTGGAAAATAAAGACGAGTCGGTTTTGGACGAATTTTATTATCTGAATAAAGAAGACCCAAATTATTCGCTTTGCAGGGTCACAACAGACAGGGGGAAAGATGCAGAACTTGGTGGAAAGTTTGGACTTAGCCGCAAGGGATGTATGGAGATTATGAGATTGTTCTTTACTTCCGATGAACAACTGTATGACAAAAAGATAGAAGATTTTTTTGATGATGAAGTGTTTGACTCAAACTTCTGGCTTTATTGGAGAACAATGTTCGCTTTTCAGAACTGGCACAGTGCATTGGAAATGAAACTCTATTTTAAGAGATTTATCCATCACATAGCAGGACTTCCCGATTTTTCAGCATTAAAATTTACAAGATACAATCAGTATGAATCACTTATAATGCCTATGCTTAAATATCTTGAAAATGCAGGTGTTTCATTTAAATTTAACACTGAGGTAACAAATGTTATATTTGACATTGACGGAAAGAAAAAGACAGCGAAAACTATTGAGTGTGTAGTGGCGGGCAAAAATGAAGAAATAAAACTTACAGATAATGACCTTGTTTTTATCACAAACGGAAGCTGCACGGAAAGTACAATATACGGCGACCATGAACACGCACCGACAGGTAGTGCAAAGATAAGAAAAAGCGGCTGTTGGAGTCTTTGGGAAAATATCGCAAGGCAGGACATGGCATTTGGAAATCCTGAAAAGTTCTGTTCGGATGTTGAAAAGTCAAAATGGGAATCGGCAACCATTACAACATCGGATGAAAAGATAATTTCATATATAGAGAAGATATGCAAGAGAGATTCACGCTCAGGTAAAGTTGTCACTGGCGGAATTGTGAGCTGCAAGGATTCTTCATGGTCGCTTAGCTGGACGATAAACAGACAGGGACAGTTCAAAAAACAGAAAAAGGATGAAGTATGTATATGGGTTTACGGTCTGTTTACTGATGCTGTCGGTGATTATATAAGAAAACAGATGAAAGACTGCTGTGGCTGGGAGATTGCGGCAGAGTGGCTTTACCATCTTGGAGCCCCTGTAAATGAGATTGATGAGCTTGCAAAAGAGCACACAAACTGCATACCGACAATGCTTCCTTATATAACTGCATTCTTTATGCCGAGAAGGAAAGGTGACAGACCGGATGTTATCCCTGACGGAAGTGTAAATGCCGCATTTTTAGGACAGTTTGCCGAGACACCGAGAGATACGATATTCACAACGGAATATTCAGTAAGAACAGCTATGGAGGCGGTTTACGGATTGTGTGGAGTAGACAGGGCAGTACCTGAAGTCTGGGGCAGCACATATGATATAAGAGAACTGGTTGAGAGTTCGGTAAGACTTATGGATGGAAAGTCACCGCTTGACATGGAACTTCCCAAGCCGTTAAATATGGTGAAAAATGCGGTCTTAAAGAAAATTAAGGGAACAGATATAGAGAAACTTTTAAAAGAGCATGGTGTTTTGAATGAGGGGTAAGGTTTGAAATGTTGATTTGAGCGATTAGCAGAGCGTACCACGAATATCCGCCTGACTGTAAGGATTTAGATTTAAAGTGAAATAGTGCTCAATGCTATAAAAATATTCAAAAAGTGTGTAAGTTTTATTTAGAGCAGCTTACACACTTTTTCTAAATTGTGTTACAATGAACACATTATTGTTCATCATGTGCAAAAAAATGTATTGATTTATGGTACAATAATTCTAAATTCCAGATGCTATTATATTGAAGCACGGACGAGAAATAACCGCCGTACTGATATAATAGTAGATTATAAAGGCAGAAGATTTATTATTGAGTTAAAAATCCGGCATGGAGATGAATATAACTCACGGGGAGAGAAGCAGTTGTTTGATTATCTTGAGTATTATAAACAGAATAAAGGTTATCTGCTTAGTTTTAATTTTAATAAGAACAAAAAGACCGGGGTAAATGAGTTGGATTATAATGGTAAGAAGATACTTGAAGTAGTAGTATAAAAGAAGTAGAATACAACAAATAGTAAGATAAATCAGGAGGACTAAAATGAATAATACAAACGAACCAAAGTGGCTTGACAACGCAGTTTTTTATGAAATCTATCCGCAGTCATTCAATGACACAAATGCTGACGGTATAGGTGACATAAATGGTATTACGGAGAAACTTGACTACATAAAGGATTTAGGCTGTAATGCCATATGGATAAATCCATGTTTCAAATCACCTTTTGGTGATGCGGGTTACGATGTTGAGGACTATTATATGGTCGCACCAAGATACGGCACAAATGAGGATCTTGCAAATCTTTTCAAAGAGGCACACAAGAGAGATATGCACATACTCCTTGACCTTGTTCCGGGACATACTTCCGTGCAGCATGAGTGGTTTAAGCAGTCCATGAAAGCTGAAAAGAATGAGTTTACGGACAGATATGTATGGACTGACAGTATTTGGGAAGAACCACAGGGGATGGGCTGCATCAGAGGAATTTCAGACAGAGACGGTTCATGTGCAGTCAACTTTTTCTCACACCAGCCGGCACTTAATTACGGATATTATAAGCCTGAGCGTCCGTGGCAGCAGTCAATGGACGATGAGGGACCAAAAGCTACGCTTGAAGCAATGAAAGATGTTATGCGTTTCTGGCTTCAGATGGGTGCAGATGGTTTCAGAGTAGACATGGCAGGTTCACTTGTAAAAAATGATGAGGACGGAAAAGGAACGATAAAACTCTGGCAGAATGTAAGAGAATTTCTCGATAAAGAATTTCCAAATGCCGCTATGGTTTCAGAATGGGGAGAACCTGACAAATCACTTCAGGGTGGTTTCCATATGGATTTCCTTCTTCATTTCGGACCGTCACATTACAATGATTTGTTCCGATGTGAAGAACCTTTCTTTTCATCAAGAGGAAAAGGTGATGTATCAGCCTTTGTAGAAAAGTATCTTGAAAATTATGAGAAATCAGAAAAGAAAGGTCTTATGTGTATTCCATCAGGAAATCATGATATGGGACGACTTTCACAGGAAGTAAAAGGCGATGAACTTAAAGTTGCATTTGCGTTCCTTTTATCAATGCCTGGAGCACCGTTTATCTATTATGGTGATGAAATCGGAATGAAATATGTAGAAGGACTTACATCAGTAGAGGGCGGATATGGAAGAACAGGTTCAAGAACACCTATGCAGTGGGATGACAGCGTAAATGCAGGTTTCAGTAATGCCAAGAAAGAAATGCTCTATATTGCACAGGACAGTGATGAGAACCGTCCGACAGTCAAAAATCAGGCGGCAGATGAAAATTCACTTTACAATGAAATAAAGAAACTCATAAAAATAAGAAAAGAACACACGGCACTTTTAAGCAAAGGTGAGATAGAATTCGTAGCAGCAAAAAAAGACACATATCCTCTTGCTTATGTAAGAAGCAGCGAGGATGAGAAAATTCTTGTTGTTATAAATCCGTCAGCAAAAGAAGTAACATTTGAATTTGACGCAAAACCAGGAGAAACAATCTACAGCTTCGGCGGAAGCGTGGAAAGTGACGGCAAGACCGTAAAGGCATCAGGACAGACAGCAGCGTTTATAAAACTTGCGTAATGTAAAACTATCAGGGAAGCCATTTCTGATATGCTGCGACA
>ERZ780151.1848-NODE-1848-length-13877-cov-1.781942_pt1 | contig 13877 bp, 16 predicted proteins | sample MGYA00510983_ERZ780151 | MGnify/ENA primary metagenome ERZ780151 (study PRJEB29588, sample SAMEA2144623) | human gut metagenome | biome: human gut; feature: human-associated habitat; material: faeces | place: Denmark | collected 2008/2010 ... | reverse complement strand
CGGAGCGTATCTGGATCCGGGAGAACAGTGCAGTTGCCACGAAGAACACCTGATCGAAATGGAAAGAAAAGAAAAAGCAACTGCATTTGTTGAAAAGATGGTGAAAGAAGAAAGGAATGGCCAGCTTCGCCTGGCGGTATAGGAGGGAAAGATGTTAACACCAAAAGATCTTGAAAAATATCATCAGGCCGCAGAGCGGATCCTGAATGCAATGGATAACAGCCCGGTGCCGATCAGCTGGCACGAAATGGACAGAATGGCATTGCAGAGCGTTATCGCAAAGGAATTGATTCTCATTGACAAGGAGGCAAGGAAATGAATGTATGCAAGGTGCCAGATATGTGCAAAGACATGGAATATAAGTATATCACAGAAGATTCCAAAACAAGAGTATATCTGTCCGTGGTGCGAGAATTCAATGAGGCAGAATATGAGAAATACTACATCCGCAAAAAGAAAGAGAAAGTGAGAAAGAGAATCCTTTTTATTGCAAGAACTTTGAAGTATGCACTTCCGGTCCTGGCAAGCACGATTCTTTACAATATGCTTTCAAATAAGCTTTATCTTGAAAGAGGAAGCTATGAAATTGGCTCAGAAATAGTTTTTGTTGGAATATTCGGCATCGCACTGTTTGGGTTTCTGAATTGGTTTATAGGAGGTGATGAACATTAAAAAGGTCTTGGATAATAAGGGGAAAGCGGAGTGTAGACGGCACCCACGATCCTATCCAAGACCAGTCAGAACTTTTAAAAACAGGTTATCGACCCTTTGTTTTTAAAGTCATCGTCATTTTATCACAAAAATAGGAGGTTATCAAGTAGATGAAAGATGTTTTAGGAAGCTTGCCGGAAGTTATCACGGCATACAAAAATTACAATCTGCTGGTTCCTACAGCAACGGACGTGCAGCTCAATCCATTCTACAAATTCCATGTAGAAGAGGTTCCAGTCGATCTGGGTGAGAACAGCGGAGATATTTTCAAGGTTGGTTCAGTTAAGACAGGTAAGCAGGATGAGAAAGGAAAAGACATCTGGGAAGATGTGTTTTCTTTATCTAAGCCTTTGCTCAACAAAATGGCTATGGCAGCCGGTATCCAGTTCAATCCAAAGGAAACATATGGTGAGCGTATCGACCGGGTTACATATCGAGCACAGGCTCAGGGAGCTATGCGCAAGGCTGACGGAACAGCCAGAACAGAAACTGACCAGAAGGTGATCTGTCTGGAAGATGAAGAAGAGAAATACCGCATTGAGTTTGCTGACAAAGCCACAAAAGGCATTACTGATGAAAAACAGGCACAGGCAGCTGCGGAAATCTTTTCTGGACAATGGGTGGAATCCAAGAATAAATGGGGGAAGAAATGTCAGGCCTTTGTGGTTGCGAAAGAAGATAGAGACAGATACATTGATCGCTCCGTCATGGTAAACATGGCACTGCTGAAAAAGACCTGGGCTGAAAAAGCTATGACCGGTGCGAAGCTTCGTGTTATAAGAGCTCTGCTTGGTGTAAAAGGCACATACACAAAGGCGGAATTGCAGAAGAATTTCGCTATCCCAACAGTTATATTTTCACCTGATTTCTCGGATCCACAGGTCAGACAGGCAATGCTGACACAAGGCATGAACTCCGTGAACAATATGTTTGGTACACCACAGATAGCAGTTAAGAGCGTGGATTTCGAATCTGAAAGCACAGTATTTACTCAGGATGATCTGAATAATCCAGCATATGCTTCGGATACAGAAAACGAAGATGATTATCCACCAATGCAGGAGCCGGATATTGCTCCCGAACCGGAGCCAGAACCAGAGCCGGATAGATCGGCAGATTTCCAGTGTTCCAGATGCGGTGAGGTCATAAATGAAAGGGTTTACGAATATTCAATCAATAAATTCGGAGAGCCACTTTGCATTAAATGCCAGAGAGGAGGCGGGCGCAGATGAAAATAATAAAGGTATCAACAGAATTGGAAATGTCAGTACATGAATTTCCATCCGGTACCATCCGGGAACATAACAAAGCTCTGTGTGAACTTATCGGAAACGGCTGTGACCTTGTAGAACATGTAATGCCAAAGAGATTATACACAGAACTAAAAATGCCATCCAGCCCTGCTAAAGAACCAGGGAAGTGTGTGAGTATGCTGATCGATGAAGAGGGAAGACTGAAGCCGAACAAAGCAAATCTGATCGGAAGTTATCTTTACGAGTTTGATAAACATGGATGCCCCATTGTTGGAAATATTCTCTTTATCGGAGAAAAGATGGGAGATGATGGCGTTGAATTCTGCGGAATTAGCGAGGAGAACTTTTCACTTTTGGAAACAGAATTAAAGAACATGATCACAGCAATGAAGGCAACAGTAAAGGAGATGAGCAAATGAAAATACTTCATACTGCTGACTGGCATATTGGCCAGTTTAAAGGACCTGTAGTGGACGGAGTAAATCTCCGTTCGCAGGATACAGTAAAATGTTTGGAATATATGGTACAGGTAGCTATAGAAGAGAAACCGGATATCGTTTGTGTATCAGGAGATATCTTTCATCAGGAACAGGTTGGCCCCGTGAGGTATTCAGACGAAATGATTACGGCAACGAACATCATTACATCATTAGCACATTTTTCGAAGTATGTGATCGTGATGCGAGGCACTCCAAATCACGATGGAGCTGCTCAGTTTAGAGTTCTTGAACGGATGCTGCTTAATATTAGAAATGTAGATGTTGTTACAGAACCAGGAGTAATAAAGACTCCATGGGCAGACATTGCCTGCCTGCCGGGATTTGACAAACAGGAGTTCAGAGCAAAATTCCCTGGTTTATCTGCAGACGAAGAAAATCTTGCATGGACGAAATATATTTCAGATATGGTTTTTGCATTGAGAGCAGAGTGTGAAAAGGCACCGATTCTCATGGCACATTATACGGTTCCTGGTTGCAACATGGAATCAGGACAGACCTCCTTCTTCACAAACTTTGAGCCGGTCATTCCAAGAGAAGCTTTAATGGCCGCAAGATATGAGGCGGTGCTTCTTGGCCATATCCATCGCCCGCAAATCATTGAAGGACTTGACAATGTATTCTATTCCGGAGCGATCAATGCAATGAATTTTAATGATGAAGGACAGGATCGTGGATTCTGGATTCATGAATTTAATGAGAAAGGCACTCTGGTAAAAGGACATAAATACACTACTCCATACAGACAGTTCCACACTATCACCTGGGATCTTGATGAAGCTGGCGACTATATCCGTGAAGGAGCTATGTATCTTCACAGAACAGGCATTTCAGAAGATGTGACGGATAAGATAGTCCGGGTGCGGTATTCCTGCACATCTGAGCAGAAAAAGGCGCTCAACATTCCGCTACTGCAAAAGAACCTGTATGAGCTTGGTGCATTCTATGTGGCAGATATTGAAGCAGAAAGCACTATTGACATCACGAACCGCGGGCTTCTCTCGGAGGAAAGCGACCCAAGGTTGAATCTGAAAAAATGGTTGGAGGAAAAGACATTTAAGAATCCAGACAAAATCGTGGAGCTTGCCGAGCCAATCATAGCAGAAGCCATGAAACAGAGTACCACTGCAGAGATTCACGGTGTGTTTAAGCCGGTATCTATTTCGGTAAGGAATTACAGAAACTACAAGGAAGAAAGTTTTGATTTTTCAGACATTTCATTTTGCACGATCAATGGAGTAAACGGTGCAGGAAAGAGCAGTCTTTTCATGGATGCTATTGTGGATTGCCTGTTTGAAGAAACCCGTGAGGGAGACTGCAAGGCGTGGATCCGAGGTACAGAGGATGCAAGAAGCGGTTCCATAGAATTTATTTTCGACATCGGAGAGAAACGATTCCGGGTAGTTCGCACCAGAACAAAATCCGGAAAACCAACTCTGAACTTGTCACAGTATCAGGAAGAAAGTGCTGACTGGATGAATCTGTCCAAGGAAAGAATCGTTGACACACAGGCTGAAATCGAGAAGCTTCTTGGCATGGACAGCATGACATTTCGCAGCTGCGCATTGATCATGCAGGACCAGTATGGATTATTCTTGCAGGCGAAGAAAGATGAACGTATTGCTATCCTTGGAAATCTGCTCGGGCTTGGAATCTATGGAGTAATGGAACTGGATGCCAGAAAGAAGCTTGCGGATGCAAGAAAAGAGCTTGCTTCTAAAAAAGAAGCCGTTCGGATCAAGACTGACTTCATTAAGGCTCAGGGAAATCCAGAGGAAGAACTGGAGACAGTAGAAAAAGATATTCATAAAAAGCAGGAAGAACTTGAAAATCTGGATGAATCCAGAAGAAAACTGCTCGAACGTCAGGAAAAAATATCTGAGGCAGAGAAAGAAAGCGAAAAAGCGAGAAGTGAATTAAAAGAATGCTCTGAGGAATGCAGTGCCATGGAACATGACCTGGAATATTCAAAGCAGACGCTGACAGCGTGCAATAACCTTTTGGAAATGGCGGATGTGATACGGGAAAAAGCAAAACAGCATTCAGAATTATCTTTGCAGCTTTCTGGCGTAGAAAAGGACGCTATTAAATACAAAAATGCCAAAGAGACATTGAACGGTTACACCGAAGAGGCTGACCGTTACCAGAGACTTATTGATAAGAGCAAGTTCCGAAACGACCAGATACGCAATCAGATTTCGCAGTTGACATTTAAGATTCCAGACGATCTGGAAGAAAGCCTTGACACACTGGCAAAACAAAGGGAAGAAATCGAGCACCAGCAGGAAAAAAGATACCTGTATTCTACGGCTCAAAACGAATTGCACGAAATTGATTCATCCTATTCGCAGAAGATATCAGGAGCGGAAAACCGACGGGATTATCGACAGAAAAGAATTACTGAGATAAGACAGCAGGAAGAATTCATGAAGAATTCTGGGTGCCCGGATATCGAGAGCGCAAGCTGCAGATTCCTGTCGAAAGCAGTCGAAGATGTCAAAAGCCTTCCGGTTGAGCTGGACAATCTAAAAAAATGCGAGGAAGAGATTGAGATATTAACATCTGAGCGCGACAAAAAAATAGCTGACAAGCAGGAAGAGATTGAAAGAATAGGATACGATCCTAAACGCCTCGCTATTCTGACCGCATCTGTAACAGAACTTTCCAAATATGAACGCATAAAGAAAGCTGTGGAGCAGAACAAACTCGAAATTGCCCGTTTAGAGGCCGAAAAGGAATCGAACGATAAAAATATAGGGCAGTGCGAGGAAAATCTGCTACAGGTCAAATCAAAGGCTTCTGAGATAACGGAAACGGTTAATGAATTATCGGAATCAGTTGACAGACAGGAACAGATCAAACAGCAGATGGCTCACCTGCAGACTTATGTAGAACAGGAAAAAGAACTTCCTGTTTACGAAGAAAGAAAGCAGCATGTTCTTGAAAGGATTGAGAGCATGGAAAAAGAGATGGAAAAACTTACTGACAGAAAATTCGTTCTCTCTTCTCAGCTGACTGGTATGGATACCATGATAGAAAAAATGAAGGAAACATTTTCGACAAATATGGTAGAAGAAACAGACAGGCAGATTCGCAGTAACAAGGAAACTCTTGGAGAACTGCAGATCCAGAAGGGAGTACTCCTTGAACGTCTGGAAAATATCGATACCATGCGAGACGAAATCTCCATGCTGAATAATGGAATTGCTGTAGCTGCCGGTAGAGCGGACTGTTACGAAGCATTAAAGCAGGCTTTTTCACAGGACGGAGTTCCACATCAGATCATCAGGAACATCATTCCTCATATCACAGATACTACGAACAATATTCTTGGCCAGATGACTGGTGGAACGATGGGAGTGGAATTTGTGATGGAGCGCACCGTCAAAGGAAAGGACGGAGACAAGGCAACGCTGGATGTTCTGATCAACGAATATGGCAAGACAACTCTTCCATATGCTTCCAAGAGCGGAGGCGAGAAGGTAAAAGCTTCTCTTGCCGTTATCCTTGCACTGTCCGAGATCAAGGCAACAGCGGCAGGAATACAGCTTGGAATGCTCTTTATTGATGAACCACCATTCCTTGATGATGAGGGCGCACAGGCTTATGTAGATGCCCTTGAGACGATCCGCGATCGGTATTCCGATGTGAAGATTATGGCAATCACTCATGACGATGCCATGAAAGCGAGATTTGGCCAGGCTGTGACAGTAATTAAAACAGATGATGGCTCAAAAGTAATCTACTAAGCGGAGGGACTTATGGCGAAAAGATATTATTGGTTAAAGCTTCCTGACGGATTTTTCCGTCAGAAGGCCATCAAAAAACTTCGGAAGATTGCCGGAGGAGACACCTACACAATTATTTACCTGAAAATGCTTCTTGTTGCAATGAAGCAGGATGGAAGACTTTACTTCGAGGGAGTAGAAGCAACATTCTATGACGAGCTTGCTCTGGACCTGGATGAAGAAGTTGAAAATGTCAGAGTGACGGTTATGTTTTTGATCCAGCAGGACCTCATGCAGTTGATTGACGAAACCGAATATTCCTTGTCAGAATGCGCTAAAATGACAGGTTCTGAGAGCGCTAGTGCTGAGAGAATGCGACGATTAAGAGATAAAAAAGCGTCACAATGTGACATTGAAGTGACGGAACCGTTACGCATAGGTGACGTAGAGAAAGAGATAGAGAAAGAGATAGAGTTAGATAAAGAGAAAGATAATAAAAACATTAGCTTGGAGCTTAAAGACTCCAAGCACAACACGTTCATCTCTCTTCCTCTGGTTACAGGCTCAGGAAATTATGATGTGACATTTGATTATCTCAATTCACTGAGAGAACTGTTTCCGGCACTGGATGTTGAACAGGAGTTTAGATCAATGGCGGCATGGCTTGACAGTCACCCTCGTAATCGTAAGACACCGAGAGGAATCAAGAAATTTATAACTAACTGGTTAGGGCGATCACAGAATTCAATGCCGGCATCCAGAACACCGCAAGCACCTACAGCTACAAAAAATATGTCAACGAATCAGTATATGGAGGCAACGGCCGGCTGGTGCGAAGGGATGGGTGATTGAAGTGACACCTCAAGAATTTGATTTTATCAGAGCTTCAATCAAAAGTGCCTATCCAACATTTAATGTCATGCCAGACCAATACAGCATCAGGATGTGGTACCGCATGTTGGGGGACCTAGATTACAAGCTTTGCGAAACAGCATTGATGGAACTGTTTGCCACTCATACATACCCGCCGCAGATATCTGAGATACGTGAGAAATGTGCAGAATATACAGTTCCACACCTCAAAGACCAGGGAGAAGCCTGGGGAGAAGTCCAGAAGGCCATCAGCCAGTATGGATATTACAGGCAGGAAGAGGCACTGGAAAGCCTGACACCAATAGTCAGAGAGGCGGTAAAACGGCTTGGCTTCCGGGAGATATGTCTTGATGAGAACCAGGATGCTGTCCGAGCGCATTTCTTCAAGATATATTCAACCCTGATCGAGCGCAAGACGAATGACGCAAAGCTTCCTCCGAGTATTCTGGAAGCGAAAAATAAATATATTGCACAGCTTACCACACACGAAAATGCGGCAATAGAACAACAGCACCGGGACCAGATAGCAGAAGAACCAGAACGTGCGACACCAGAGTATATAGATATGCTAATGCGGGAACACGGATTCAAGAGGTGACAGCATGGAGCAGATAGAGAAAATACAGGGAACAGAGAAAGAATTCATAAAAGTCTTTCAAGAGCTGTGTTACAGCCGGAGTTCATGGCAGGTGTGGGCCGATCTGATGGCAGCAATGGCTTGCACACTGGCGAATTCGGTGGATAAGACGGAACCGAGACACACTGCAAGAGAGAAAGAATATGCAGAGTGCATCAAACGCCTTGGCGGGGTAGAGAAGCCGGCCAAATGCTTTGCGATTGTAGTTGAAGCGTTGGAGCGGAATCCAAATCAGGACTTTCTTGGAAAACTGTACATGAGCCTTGAGTTAGGAAATCACTGGAAAGGGCAGTTTTTTACACCGTACAATGTCTGCGAATGTATGGCCAGCATAACAATCAATGACAATGTACAGACATTGGAAAAACAGGAATGGATATCTGTCAATGATCCGGCATGTGGAGCAGGAGCAACTCTTGTAGCAGCGGCAAACATATTCCACAGAAAAAAGATAAATTATCAGACACGGGTTTTGTTCACCGCAAATGACATAGACAGGGTAGTTGCCCAGATGTGTTACATACAGCTTTCGCTTCTTGGGTGCGCAGGCTGGGTGGCTGTTGCAAATACGATATCCAATCCGGTGTGCGGAGATCCGCTGATGCCGGTTGAAAAGCCAGGACAGGAATTCTGGTACACACCGTTTTATTTTAGGGAAGAATGGAACTGTAGACGGCAGGTTCAGATATTTAAAGAAATATGCGGCTCATGGATAACTCCGATTGAAGAACGCAACCCCGGAAAGATTACTTTTTATTTTGATTTCGAGAAAGGAGAATACAAATGTCAGAACAGTTAAAACAGGAACTTGAAGCTGATACTGACCGTTTAGAGACGGGAACGGTTGCAGGCAGTGAAACAATAGGGGAACAGGAAGAGAAACCGACAGAGGGCAAATTAGAGGCCAAGAAAGGCGGCGAATCAAAGGAAGAAATCGAAGCGGCAGAAGCTGAAAACGAAAAGCCGGTAAAACAGAAAGCTAGAGAAAAGCTGGAAGCAGAAAAAGAAAAAGCAACTCAGAAGAACTTTGCGGATCCGGTCATTACTTACCTGATGAAAAGATGCGAAGAGGATCAGGGGCTTGCTGAGGATGTGATGCAGGAGGGAAAGACCTGGAGCAAGTGCTTTAACTATATTGTTGAACAGGCCAGGAAGCAGTCGAATGGCATATCCGTTGCAGTTGAATACCAGGTTGTATATGAATGGGCAGAGGATTATTACCACAAATATGAAAAACCGGAACCTGTTAAAAAGGAAAAAGGTAAAAAGCCTGTGACAACAAAAAAGCCGGTTACACCAACAAAAACTACCGAAAAAATCACAGATAATGAGAAAAAATCACAGGAAACAAAAGATAAACCTCAGATTTCTGAAAAGCCAGTGAAAAAAGATGCTGCTTCTAAGCAGCGGAAAACTGAAAGAACCAGTACCAAAAGTAGCGAACTGTCTGGCCAGATGTCATTGTTTGATCTTCTGTAGGAGGCTGTCGCATGGAAAAGAGAAAATTAGCAAAGATTCCGAGAGAGGAAGCCTCTGATGAAATGGTCAGGTTTGCGGAAAGAGTTGCAGGCACACACATCGTAACGACCAAAGATATAGAAAAAGATCTGTTGATGGTAACATTCTATCCAATCAGAAAATTGAAGAAAGGAAAAAAAGACGCTCAGTTAAGAACGTTTTTTTCCAAGAATGATTACATATCACAGGATCTGACCGTTGAAAAAGTGAAATGGCTGACTGCAGCTTATGACAGAATGTATGATATCAGCCTTTATGAACATCATTGGGATTACAAAGAAAGCACTGGCAGATGGACACCGAATATGTTCTTCTGGACGGATGCAGACATTGATCGTATGCGCAGCTTTTTCAAGGAATGGAGCACAGAGAAAGATGCAAGAGACTGGACAGCTGTGACACGCTTTCAGGATATGGTCAAACAAAAACGTCTTGATGAAAGACATGCCAAAGAAACCAATCCAATTGATGCGCTTATGGAAACGGTCAAAGAAATCCCTGATGAATTTAAAAACTGGGTATCAGATAAGGCGATGTCATTCAGCAGATATCTGATTTACTCAACAAGATCAAAGAATGAGGCTCTGGTGCATTGCACTCATTGTAATGGGGTGACACTGGTAGACAGAACGAAAATTCGGTTAAGAAATAACGAGAAGGGGATATGTCCCCTTTGTGGAAGTCCGGTCACCATTAAAGCCAGAGGCAGGATGCCGGCACACATATGTGACAGTAGGATTGTTTCATTTATTGAGCCAAGAGAAGAGGGGTTCCTGTGGCGGTATTTTACAGCATACAGAGAAGTAAAGCCGGATGGGAAGATAAATGACGGATTATTTGAGATCGTAAGGACGTTTTACAAATTTGCACCAAACGGAACTCCATGCACCAACAGTTACGAATACAGGGACTATAAACAAACCGGTATTGTGCGGTGGTGTACAGATGAAGGGTACAAAGAAAGGTCATACTGCACCTTATATCCGGGAAACCTGCCGGAAGCATGGAAAGATACTCCGATGAAATACTCGGCGTTGGAAATTTTGGCGGAGAATAGACCGAGTGAACAGATACATTATGCAAAGGCAATCAACAGATACAGGGAGTTTCCGCAGCTTGAATGGTTTATAAAAATGGGGCTGTATAAACTGGCCGCACATCTGATCAATGAGTTTCACGATGGTGCCTTTGGATATGAAAGCCGGAATGGAATTAGGGGACTGAGAAAAAGTGGAAAAACAATATTTGAAATTCTTGGTCTTACGAAGGAAAACACGCGAATACTGCAGTCTATTGATGGAAACATTGATGAACTGAGATTATTGCAGGAAGCGCAAAGTTCTGGTTACAACCTGAAGAACTGGAACGGTTCTATAAACTTTTCGGATGCAACACAACGCTGATCCGGAAGGAGAACAGGAAATCGACCATCCATAAGATCTGCAGATATATTGAACGCGAAGGTGCTGATTATCGCGTGGGAGAGAGTGGCCAATGTTGGCGATATTCCTATATGCAGCATAAAGAAAGACCGGATATCAGAGAAGAACGTCTGCAGAATTGCGCTAAGGACTGGCTTGATTATTTGAACTGGTGCAAAGAACTGGAATATGATCTCAACAATATGTTCTTCTATTTTCCGAAGAATTTCAAGAAAGTACATGATCGGACAGCTGCGGAATATCAGGCATTGCAGGATAAAAAGGAAGCGGAAAAGAAACGGCGTGAAGAAGAACGGGTAAAACGGGAAGCTGAGGTTATGAAAAAACTTCTGGAAGAAATGCTCAAAGAGAATGCCGGCATAGATAACGCTTTCCTGATAAAAGGAAAAGGATTGATATTGAGAGTGCCAAGAGATGCACAGGAAATCAAGAATGAAGGAGCTGCTCTCCACCATTGCGTTGGAACTTACGTTGACCGAGTGGCCAAAGGGCAGACGCACATCTTCTTTGTGCGCAGAGTGGAAGAACCTGATACACCATATTTCACAATGGAATATAACAATGGTCGCGTGATCCAGTGCAGGGGAAGCCACAACTGTGGGATGCCGGCATCGGTAAAAACTTTCGTAGCTGCGTTTGAGAAGTTGATGAAAGAACGAGAAGAAAAGATGGAAAGGAAGTGCGGATAATGGCGAAGCAGAGCATCAGAAGTATTCGAAAAGGAAGCGTTCAGTGGAACGAAGAAGACCGATTGCAGATGGTTTCCATGCTGGCAAAAGCAGGATATGCAGTCCAGATTGTCAGAAAAGAAGTTCCCGGAGGCGAAAACAGAAAATCAGCTCAGTACGAATACGTGATCGAGTATGGAGAGAAGGTGGAGTGATGAAATTCATAGCACGAAAACCAGTTGTAAGAACGGAAGTTTACCGGAAATACGGATTCACATATGTGGAGCATAAGCCTTGTTATTGTCCTAGATGTAATCATGTGTTGAATGCGGGGCCGAACTTTCAACCGAAATATTGTAGCGAGTGTGGACAGAAGATTGACTTCTCCGAAGTGAAGTGGGAAGAAGAAAAAATCCTTGAACATGCAGGAAGGAGGCTGGCCAATGAATAAGAGCGGTATCGAATGGTGCGATCATACATGGAATCCAATTACCGGTTGTCGGCATGGCTGTTCTTACTGCTACGCTGACAAGATGTCACTCCGTTTTTGTGGAAATATGAAAAGAAATATGGTCCAGACAGACCAATATCGAATGGAGGGAGATCTGTTTGTCCTGGATAAACCGTTCATGAATGAGGATGGAAAGCCTGTCATATATCCATTTGGGTTTGAACCGACATTACACATATACAGATATGACACATTGGACAAGCTGAAACAGGGGCAAAATATATTTGTTGGAGCAATGGCAGACATATTTGGGGAGTGGATTCCTGACAGTTGGATAGAGGATGTCCTTTACGCTTGTGCAAAACATCCTCAGCACAATTACCTGTTTCTCACAAAGAATCCGAAAAGGTACACCCAGTACGGTGTGCCTTCTGGGAAAGGGAATATGTGGTACGGAACAACTGTGACGAATAGTGAGGACATGGAACGGATATACCAGCTTCCAAACCTGTTAAACACTTTCGCCAGTATAGAGCCATTGCTCGAAGATATAGATGAAAACATTTCCGCACTGAAATATTTGAACTGGATAATCATCGGTGCCGAGACAGGACACAGGAAAGAGAAAGTGATTCCTGAATTCGAATGGATCAAGAGAATCGTTGTAGAAGCTGATTACAACGGGATACCGGTATTTATGAAAGACAGTCTGATTCCGATTGTTGGTGAGAAGAATATGCGCAGGGATTATCCGAAGGAGCTGCAGATTCGTAAAAGGAGCGAGAAAGTCAATAAAAAACTCAGTGGCAACTGTATGTTGTGCGGAAAGACAGAAGATAAAAACAAGATGGTTACCTTGACAGCAAGAGCGGTCAGGGGCGGCAAGGCGACATCGTTTGGCCATATGTGTCATTCCTGCTTTGCGAAATGGCTGACTAGTCACAATATACCGGTGCCGGACCTGGAAAATAAAAAGGAGATTGAAGATGGCAAAGAGAAGCTGTAGAAGAACAACTGATGAAAACCTTATTCATAAAAAAGCTGTGGAAATGAGAAAGAAGACAGACGAACAGCTTGTGTATTATGTGGAAGATCGTGTGGAAAAAGCACGAAGCGAGGGCTTTAATTGTGGAAAAGCCAGTATCTCAAAAACCGGAGAGGGAGCAAAGGAGTTTATCGCATTCCTTCAGCTGAATAAGATTCCGGGAATTGGAGCAGTAACAATAAACAAACTCATAAAGGTAGCGGAAGAAAATGGATACTTATAAGCGTTCAATAAGAGGTCTGCAGAGCAGATCTAACGGAGAACATTTTGAGGGAATGATACTTGCGGCATCCAGATTCTATGAAGAAAGAGGAATTGCAGCAGTTGATAAAACTCCGGAAGCATTTAAGGTACTGAAGGCAATGGACAGGAACAGAGGGCAGTTCATCTGCTGCTTCACTAAACAAGCTCAGCCTGATTTCAAAGGAATTTTGATGGATTCAACTATGATCTTGTTCGATGCAAAGCATACGGACAAAGATAAGATTAGCAGGGACGTAGTAACTGCTGAACAGCAGGCGTGCTTTGAAAGGTATATGAAGCTTGGGGCAATGTGCTTTTTGGTTGTGTCTCTGGAATTTAAAGAATTCTACCGGGTTCCGTGGGTGGTATTCCGGGATATGAAGAAAATTTACGGACACAAGTACATGAACCGGGAAGAACTGGAACCTTACAGGATCAAATATTCAAACGGAGTGGTGAAGTACCTCGATGGTATTGTTCTCCGGGAAAGGAATGAAGATGAAAGTACAGAAGTATGAGATCGCCAGAGTTATTGATAAATTAAAAAGTATTGTGCAGAAGAACGACCAGTTTCCAGCTCTGGGAGGGATTCTGGTAAAGGACGGGTATTTAATCGCCTCCAACTCCGAGATTACAATGAAGGTCAAATTAGAGGCCTCAGAAGGCAGTTATTTTATTATTCCAATGAAAGCCTTTGACTTGATCAAAAATCTACCGGATGGAGAAATCGACATCAGCGCAACCGACAAGAATGTAGTTATGATCAAGATAGGAGCAATTAAAAATAAATACCAGAGTTATCCTCCGGAAG
>ERZ780151.1845-NODE-1845-length-13900-cov-7.898230_pt1 | contig 13900 bp, 11 predicted proteins | sample MGYA00510983_ERZ780151 | MGnify/ENA primary metagenome ERZ780151 (study PRJEB29588, sample SAMEA2144623) | human gut metagenome | biome: human gut; feature: human-associated habitat; material: faeces | place: Denmark | collected 2008/2010 ... | reverse complement strand
TTGCCGCCAAACGCGGTGCGCAGGGTATCCAGCGCGGCGGTGTCGTCAATGGCGCGGTTCTGGTATTCGCGGTACAGGCGGTCGGCATAGTCTTTATCGTATGCGGTGGCCTTGCTGCGGTCAAAACCGGCCAGAATATGGTTGATGTCCCGGTTGGTCAAATCGCCTTTGTCCAGATAATGCTCGGCGTAATCGCGGTGCAGGTTGTACCGTGCGCTCAGGAAGTAAGCCGGGGTGTAACCCCAGGCTGTCTCGCCTTTCAGCGGGGCGATATGGTCCTGGATGGCGTCCATCATCTCGTCAATGTCATAATGGCAGCCAAGGGTCTCGTTCATATAGTCGGCAATCAGCTCAATGGGCAGGTTGCCGGGAATGCGCCCCATGCCCATCAGGCTGCCGTCCACAGTGGTATCGCGGCCCAGGTGCTTGTCCAGAAATTCCTGCGCCAGGCAGAAAGAGAGCGCCATGTTCTCATGCAGGTGCAGCCCCACGCGGATATCCGGGGCCAGGTTGTGGTCCACCAGGCTGACGATGCGCTCTAAGTCACGCCGCCGCATGCTGCCGAAGGTATCCACAATGGAGAACTGGTACGGGTGAATCTCGTTTACCTGGTCTAAAATCCACAGCAAGTCTTTGTCGGCATAGCCCATAATGTTGATGGGGTTGATGGACAGCTTGTACCCGCGGGCCTTGACTTCGCGGGCAAAATCCATGCCTTCGCGGATATCATAATCGTGGGCGGTAATGCGCAGCATCTCAATGCCGTGCCCCTCATAAGGGGACAGCTTGGCAATATCATAATTGGAGCGCATGGCCATGCCGCTGTACATGGTGCTGCCGGTGTGGGTAGGCAGCAGTCTGTTCAGCTCTTCAATGGTGTTGCAGACGGTCACATCGGGGTTGTAGCCATCCACATTGCGCAGAAAGCCCACTTCCACAATGTCAGTCCCGGCACGGGTCAGCGAGGCGATAATATCTTTGGCTGCAGCAAAGCCCCAGTTCCAGCTGTTCACATAGCCGCCGTCACGCAGGGTGCAGTCCAACAGTTTAATATCGGGCATTTATTCTTTTCCTTTCAGGATTTCGCTCACAAGGGCAAGGTCCTTGGGGGTGTCAACGCTCACAGTCTTGTACGGGCTGACGATGGCATGTACCTTGTGGCCGTTTTCCACAAAGCGCATCATATCGTTCTCTTCGGCTTTTTCCAGAATGGACTTCGGTGTTTCATGGTAGAACGCCAGCGCCCGGCGGGAGTACAGCTGGATGCCGGTCACCTTCTCGTATTCAAAATCCAGCGTGCCTTTGGGGTAGGGAATGGGGCTGCGGGAGATCATCAAAATTTCCCGTGCGGCGTTGGTCACGACCTTCTGGTTGGAAAAATCGATCACATCCGCGGGGTGCTCCATCCGGTTGGTCAGCACGGCGACATAATACGGGTCCTCCGGCAGGGTATCCGGCAGAATCAAATCAAACGCCTTTACGTTGATCAGCGGCTCGTCACCCATGATCTGCAGATACAGGTCGGCTTCTACCTTGGTGGAAACCTCCCAAATGCGCCCGGTGGGGGTGTCATGGTCGGGGCTGGTCATGCAGTATTCCATGCCGTAGGTGCGGCAGGCTTCGGCAATGCGCTCATCGTCGGTGGCGATGAACACATCATCGAGCTTTTTGCACTTTTTGGCTTCCTGGTACACCCACCAGATCATGGGCTTGCCCAAAATATCCGCCAGCGGCTTGCCCGGCATCCGCGTGCTGGCATAACGGGCGGGAATAACGCCGATAAGTTTCATAGTAAGCAACCTCCTAAAAGAAGCATTGGCCCCCCTTTGAGGGGAGCTGTCCGCGCAGCGGACTGAGGGGTGGTTCCCTAAGAAAGAGTTATAGATTGTTATGAAAATCTATTTGGATATCCGCATCAGAATCGTACGCTCAATTTCGGCTGCAACACCCTCCAAATTGAGAAGAACGTCCCGGTTGGAAAACCGCAGAACAAAAATACCAAACGCCTGCAAATAAGCAGTTCGGGCAGCATCCTGCTGCTGCCCCTGCGGTTCGTAATGCTGCGAACCGTCAATTTCAACTGCCAACTGAGCAGAAGCACAATAAAAATCAAGGATATAGGGCCCAACGCTCTTTTGGCGTGTGAATTTGTAGGGGCAGGGACGCAGATATTCATACCATAATTTGCGCTCCGCATCGGTCATATTTTTGCGCAGAGAACGAACATAGGCAAGATTGTTGGAATTATGCGGCAGGCGCATAGAATGGTACGTCCCCTTCCGGCTTATAATTTAGGCGGCAGTAAGGGAGCCACCCCTCCGACCTCGCTTGCGCTCGGCCACCTCCCCTCAAAGGGGAGGCATTACCCCTGCACCAACTTTTCTGCCTCTTCCAGCCCCACAAACACCTTTTCTTCCGCGGCGGTAAAGCCGCGCAGGACCCAGCTTTGCACGGTGACGGCGCGCTGGAATTTGAAGGGCAGGCAGAAATTGAGAACCTCGCTTGGCATGGTGCGGGGCAGGATAACAGCAGTAGGGAACAGCTTGGAATAATCCGTGGTATCCCGCGGGTGGGTTTTGATAAACAGCGGTTCTGTGCAGTATTTCTTGGCAACAGCCGCAAACATGGCGTCCTGGGTGGGCTGATCCATCAGGCCGTCCAGCACAAAGCTGCGGGGCAAAAGCAGGCAGGCACCCTGCACATGCTCCGGCAGGGGAACGGCCAAAAACACCCGGCGGATGATGGCTTTTTCTTCCTCCATCAGGCTTTCCAGTAGCTGCGCTTTGGATACCGTTACCAGCTTGTCTACGCCAAAAATGCTGCACCGCGCGGCATCTTCGCTTTCCACCGTGCGGCAGCAGGGGCTGTCGCCCCAGTAGCGGTAGGGGCCGCGGGGGTTGGTGCGCTGCTCGTCCAGCAGGTGCTGGTCAGGGTCCAACGTGCCGCCAAAGGTATCTTCGCACAGGGTATAAACCCGGCGCTCCCGCTGCAGGTAGCGCCCTAAAGCGCTCCAGTCATTGCTGATGTACACATGCCCCTTGGGCAGCGTAAAATACGGCTTGCGGAACGGGTGGCGCAGGCGGTAAAAGTCGCTTTCGCTGTTCTGTGCGTCCAGCTTTTCCTCGTCCACGATCAAAACAGCGTCCCACAGATCCGGCGCGGTGTCCAGCAATTTAGCGCGCAGGGTTTCGGCTTCCGGCACACAGGTGCTCAGCACAAGGGTGGACTTGCCGGGGCGGCTGCGCAGCGCGCGCACCAGCGCGATTAACACATGATACAGCGTGTGGCAGATGAAAATATCACCCATCGTATCCATTCTCCAACACTTTGACCGGCGGGAAGTGGATGCGGCCCCAGCCCGGTGCCCATTCCGGCATGGTCAAATCGCCGGAGGTTACCTCAAACGCAAACTCGGTCACTGGCTTGTCCAGGCAGACAGCCTGGGTCAGCACGCCGTCAAACACATCCACATAGAAGAAATACTGGCCTTCGCCCAGCAGGCTGGGGTCAAACTCAAACTCGGTGGTATACAGCTTGCCGGGCACGGCGGCGCCCAGGTTGACCGGGTGGGTAATGCCCACGGGGGTCGAATCCCGGAAATGCAGGTTCAGCTTTAAGTGTACCCCGGTAAACGGCTCCGAAACACGCCAGGTAATGCGCACCCGAATTTTTTCGGTGTCCGCAAACACACTGGATTCCTTGCCCACAAAGTCCAGCGTTTCCAGCCGCATCCGCTTGCCTGCGCTGGCGTTCATGCGGGAAACATCCAGCAGGTCATAGTGGACCACGTTCACATCGGTGGTTTCCATATACACGGCAATGGCCTGTTCTACATCGCCGTCAAAGATCACGCGGCCCTGGTCCAGCACCACGCAGCGGGTGCACAGTTGGCGGATGGTGCTCATGTTGTGGCTGACGTACAGGACGGTGCGGCCCTCCTGCCCGGCAACATCGCTCATTTTGCCCAGGCATTTCTGCTGGAACTTCATATCGCCCACGGCCAGCACTTCGTCCATTACCATGATCTCGCTGTCCAGGTGGGCGGCAACGGAAAACGCCAGCTTGACGAACATGCCGCTGGAATACCGCTTGACGGGGGTATCAATAAAATCGCCGCACTCCGAAAATTCAATGATCTGGTCAATCTTGGAATCGACCTCGGCGCGGGTCATGCCCAGAATAGCGCCGTTCATGTAGATGTTCTCGCGGCCGGTCATCTCGTTGTTAAAGCCGGTGCCCACTTCCAGCATGGAAGCCACCCGCCCGCGCAGCCGGATCTCGCCCTCGGTAGGGGCGGTAATGCGGGACAAAATTTTGAGCAGGGTGGATTTGCCTGCGCCGTTGCGGCCGATAATGCCCAGCGCTTCGCCTTTGTACACGGTCAGATCCACACCGTTCAGCGCCATAAAGGTTTTGCCAAACAGGCGGGCGTCCGTGCCGATCACGGTGTTGGGATCCTCTTTGCCGCGCACACGGGCCCACCAGCTTTGCAGGTCGTGCGTCAAAGTGCCGCCGCCGATCTGGCCCAGTTTGTATTGCTTTTTCAAGCCCGATACCTGAATGACGGGTACGCGCTGGTTTTGTGCATGTGTCTGGTTTTCCATCTGCGCCCCTCCTTACACGGTATCCATAAAGGTTTTTTCAATGCGGCTGAACAGCACCACGCCCAGCACAAGGGCGGCTGCGGTAACAATCAGGCTGTAGATCAGGCTGCCCACTTCCACGGTGCCGGTGCCAAGGGTACCCATGCGGAACACCTCGATTGGTGCAGTCATCGGGTTCAAGCGCATCAGCATCTGCAGCCGGGGGGATTCCTCCAAGCTGGAAAGGGGATAGACCACAGGAGAAATGTACATCCACAGCTGCACGCCAAAGCTCACAGCAATGGCAAGGTCACGGTACTTGGTGGTCAGGGCGGAAACGATAATGCCCACGCCCAGGCCCAGCAGCATGACTTCCAGCACCACCAGCGGCACGGCAAACGCCCAGGCCGTCAGGTGTACACCGGACCCGGTCACGGCAAAGTAGACCCAGAACAGAATGTACATGACAAACTGGATAAAGAAGTTGATCAGGCTGGTCAATACCTGGCTGATGGGGGTGGTAAGCCGTGGGAAATACACCTTGCCGAACACCTGGCTGTTGGCCACAAAGGTGTTGGCCGTGCCGTTGATGCAGGAGGCAAAAAAGGTCCACACCGTATTGCCTGCCATGTAGAACAAAAAGCTCGGCGTACCGTCCGTAGAAAGCCCGGCAATGCCGCCGAACACCACGTTGAACAGCACCGTGGTGATAAGCGGGTTCAGGATGATCCACAGCGGCCCCAGGATGGTCTGCTTGTACATGACGGTAAAGTTGCGCTTGACGAACATGACAATCAGGTCACGGTAGCGCCACAGCTCTTCCAGGTCCACATCAAACCAGCCGGTGCGCGGCCGAATGATGGTGGTCCATTGCATGTTATCCCCGGCAGGGGTCTGGTTGCGTTGCTCTGCCATAAAAAGCCCTTTCAAAAATAGATATTTCAGGGGAATCCCCGATACATACTTATAGACAATTCATTGTACCATAATCCGCGGTAAAAAACAATGTTTGCACTGTGCAGAAAGCGCTGCCAAAACAAAAACCGCCCTGCAGGCCCGGAACAGGGGATGCAGAACGGTTCAAAGAGTTTATTTTGCGGTCAGCCTGCGCCAGCCGGTGCGCAGCAATGTCCAGCAGCCAAGCAGCAGCAGGGAAAGCAGGATGTCCCACCCGATGCGGCAGGGCAGCGTGAACAGAAGGCGGTCTTTTTGCCAGATGGCACTGGTAAACACATCCATATGGTGCACAAAGAACAGCCACAGGCTGTGCCGCCCCAAAAAGCTGAGCGCCGGCCGCAAAGCGTTATTGGCGTTCAGTTCACGGCACAGATGGCAGAAGATCCAAATGCCGCATACACTGATGGAAGCGCACAAAATGTAATTGGAGTATGTGCGGGAAGCAAGTTCAATATAAATGCCCTGCTGGCAGCACCATGCCCAGGGAATCAGCATGGCAAGGAAAAGCGGGACCCGGTAACGGTCCAACAGTGCCTGATGCTGGCGGAACAGCTGCCCCAATGTGAGGTACATGACAACGACCATTGCAACATCCAGACATTGGGGAAGATACTGTACCTGCCCGATGTATGCCCCGAACAGCATGACAATGAAACTGACGGCAAAATCCCCTTTGGGGAACAAAAGCCCCAGCAGCTCCCAGCTCAGCTTGCCCCAGAACAGTGCAAACAAAAACCATGGCATGCCGCAGCTGGGAATGCCGTCGGCAGGGTTACCGCTGGCCCAGAACAGGGTGATGGCATTGTAGCGGGCAATATCCCACAGGTTGGTCAGGCTTCTGTCATCAGAAAGGAAAAAGTTCAGCAAAACGTTGAACACCTGCACCACACCCAGCACGGGAACGATCAGTGCAACAAAGTCCTTCCTGACCCGGCGGGCAAAACCCTGCCAGGTATCCGGGCGGCGGGCCGTATAGCCGGTCAGAAAGAAAAAGGCCGGCATGTGGAACGAAAAAATGAAATTGCGCATCAGGTTGCCGTAGGGCAGGGTGTGCCCCACAATCACCAGAATCATGCACAGACCTTTGGCGGTATCAATCCAGTCAATGCGCTGGCGCACGGCAGGGTGCGGAGCGGCGGATTGTTGAACAGCAGTCATACGGCGGTCTCCTTCGGTCCTGGACATCACTGCTGTTTGGGCGGGTTCTTTTTCTGTTTGTCATTGCAGTGTTCCTGGCAGCTGGCGCAGTTGCCGGTGCAGCCGCCGTGCCAGCCCTTTTCGCTGTTGGCAATAAAACCGATGGCAACGCCGAGCAGAACAAAAATAATAACCAGAACAAGGATACTTTGAAGTGACATGGAAAAAACCTCCCTATGGGTTAAGCGAAAACAAAGTGACAGGTGAATACGCTGCCCTTATGCCAACCCCAGCAAAACCCCTACACAGTGCACGGCAAACGCCACAACCCAGGCAATGCCGCACTGCATCAGTACCACACCCAGTGCAGCCCGGCTACCGCCCAGTTCCCGCTTGACAGCGGCAATGGCTGCAACACAGGGGGTATACAACAGCGTAAAGATCAGGAAAACCAGCGCAGTAAACGGGGTGAACAGCATGTTCAGCGCGCCGGTATCGCCGCCCAGCAGGACGGTCAGGGTGGAAACAACGCTTTCCTTGGCGGTAAAGCCGGTGATCAACGCAGTGGAAATGCGCCAGTCGCCAAAGCCAAGGGGCTTGAAGATGGGGGTAATCAGGCTGCCAACCAAAGCCAGAAGGCTGGAATCCGGGGTGGCAGCAACATTCAGGCGGGTGTCGAACGTCTGTAGGAACCAGATCACGACGGTTGCAACAAAGATAATTGTAAAGGCACGCTGAATAAAATCACGGGCCTTTTCCCAAATCAGCTGGCCGACGCTTTTGGGCGAAGGCAGGCGGTAGTTGGGCAGCTCCATCACAAAGGGTACCGGTTCACCGCGGAAACAGGTCTGCTTGAGGATCAGCGAATACAGTATACCACACAAAATGCCGAAAAGATAGAGGAAAATCATGACCGGTGCACGCCATACCCGCGGGAAAAACGCGGCGGTGAACAGCGCATAAATGGGCAGCTTGGCGGAACAGCTCATGAACGGGGTCAGCAAAATCGTCATGCGGCGGTCACGCTCACTGGAAAGGGTGCGGGTTGCCATAATGGCGGGAACCGAGCAGCCGAAGCCCACCAGCATGGGCACAAAGCTGCGGCCCGAAAGCCCAATGCGGCGCAGCAGTTTGTCCATAACAAAGGCCACGCGGGCCATATAACCGGTATCTTCCAGGATGGACAAAAAGAAGAACAGGATAACGATCGTGGGCAAAAAGCTCAGCACGCTGCCCACACCGGCAAAAATGCCGTCGATCACAAGGCTGTGCACCACCGGGTTGATCTGATACGCCGTCAGGGCGCGGTCCACAACGCCGGTAAACCAGTCGATGCCAAGGGTCATCCAGTCCGAAAGGGTGGAGCCCACTACGCCAAAGGTCAGCCAGAAAACAAGCGCCATAATGCCCGCAAAACAGGGCAAGGCAGTGTATTTGCCGGTCAGGATCTTATCAATGGCAACGCTACGCTTATGCTCCAGGCTTTCGCCCGGCTTCACCACCGTGGCGGAGCATAGCTTTTCAATAAAGGTAAAGCGCATGTCCGCAAGGGCGGCTTCGCGGTCCAGCCCGGTCACGGTTTCCATTTCAGCAATGGCGTGGCCCAGTATATCTGTTTCGTTGGGGTTCAGCTGCAGGGCTTTTTCAATCAGGGTGTCCCCCTCCACCAGCTTGGTGGCGGCAAAGCGCAGCGGCAGCCCGGCGGCAGCGGCATGGTCCTCAATCAAATGTGCGACAGAATGGATGCAGCGATGCACCGCGCCCCTGGGGTCTGCTGGGTCACTGCCTGCCGTGCAGAAGTCGATGCGGCCCGGCAGCTCCCGGTAGCGCGCCACATGGATGGCATGTTCGATCAGCTCGTCAATGCCCTCATTTTTGGCGGCAGAAATGGGAACAACCGGAATGCCCAGCATTTCTTCCAGCTGGTTTACCATGATGGTGCCGCCGTTGGCGCGCACTTCGTCCATCATGTTCAGCGCCAGCACCATGGGGGTATCCAGCTCCATCAGCTGCATGGTCAGGTACAGGTTGCGCTCAATGTTGGAAGCATCCACAATGTTGATAATGCCGGACGGGTGCTCGCTCAGGATAAAATCCCGCGTGACAATCTCCTCGTTGGAGTAAGGGGACAGGGAATAAATGCCCGGCAGGTCCGTTACGGTGGCTTCCTTGTGGTTGCGGATCACGCCGTCCTTGCGGTCCACCGTAACGCCGGGAAAGTTGCCCACATGCTGGTTGGAGCCAGTCAGCTGGTTGAACAGCGTGGTTTTGCCGCAGTTCTGATTGCCGGCCAGGGCAAAGGTCAGCGGTGCACCGGCGGCAATGGGGGCGCCGGCTTTGCGCTCGTGGTAGCTGGCGGCTTTGTCCAGCTCGCCAACGCCGGGGTGGGCTACCACCTTGTGGCGCTCTTCGCTGGGGGCGGCGCGGTCCGTTGCGTGCACGCTGTCAATTTCAATTTTCTGCGCATCGGCCAGGCGCAGGGTCAGCTCATAACCACGCAGCTCCACTTCAATGGGGTCCCCCATGGGGGCCGTTTTGCGCAACGTTACCTCGGTGCCGGGGGTCAGCCCCATATCCAGCAGGTGGTGGCGCAGCTCGCCCTCACCGCCTACCACGCGGATGATTGCATCCTGCCCAATGTGCAGGTCACCTAATGTCAGCATATTGATTCCTCTTTTTTGTACGGCAAGGTAATGCAAGCCGGTTTATTTCGACTGAAAGGCATGAATTTCGCTCATGAACGCGTAAAGTTTACCACGTTTAACTTGCGGCGTCAATATATCAGGAAAAACTGTGAAATGCAGGCTTGAAAAATGCACAATTTCTGGTGGGGCGGGCAGCCATCTTGCCGCAAAATGCTGAATCCAATATTTATGCATTGACTTTGAATATTTATGTATTATACTAGAATTTATCCTGATGCAGCTCCGGAAAGAGGGAAAGTTCCGCCGCTGCGCCAGGGTGTATCTGAAAAGTCGAAAGTATCGTCTATTTCTACAAACGCAGCCGGATTTTGCGTTAAAAAGCCTTGGGCAATACCGCATAATTCTAAATGCCGATACGACGAGCGAGGTGCGGCAGATGCTAAGCCAAAAGCGCAGATAATACTGGATGCTGCAAAGGTGAGCGCCGCCAGTGGCGGAAACAGCGAACCGAAGCAGGGGCAGCGGTCGCAGAGTGCGAGGGGCTTTTGCCCCCGAAGCACGATGCGGGTACCGCAACCCGACATTATCGAGCATTTTGGCAACGCAGATGCCGTGCCGCAGCCGCCGAAGCGGTGCTTAAGCCGTAAGGCGGGAATTGTGCGGTGTTGCCCTTGGAATCCAGAAAGGATTCCTGCGGCTCTTTGCCTTACATCCTGCTTGTGTTTGCGAAATGTCCGTCATTTTCCTTGTTTTCAGATACGCCTTGAAAATCAGAGAACCATGAACAAAGAAGGTATATTGTAATGAAAAAAGCATTGTCTTTGATGACTGCCGCTGCCTTGGTCCTGAGCCTGGCTGCCTGCGGTTCCACCGCTTCTTCTGCTGCATCTTCCGAAGCCGCTTCCCCCGAGGCCGCTTCCAGCGATGCTGCATCTTCCGAGGCTGCTTCCTCTGAAGCAGCCAGCGAGACTGAAACTGCTGAGCTGTCCACCGTTGAGCCGGGCAAGCTGATCATGTCCACCAACGCAGCCTTCCCCCCGTACGAGATGACCACCGATTCCGGCGAATTTGAGGGCATCGACATTGAGACCGCACAGGCCATTGCTGACAAGCTGGGCCTGGAGCTGCAGATCGATGATATGGACTTTGACGCTGCACTGCTGGCTGTACAGCAGGGCAAGGCCGATATGGTTATGGCTGGCGTTACCGTTACCGACGAGCGCCAGAACGTGATGGACTTCACCGATTCTTACGCAACCGGCATCCAGTCCATCATCGTCAAGGAAGATTCCGATATTGCCAGCGTGGATGACCTGGCTGGCAAGAAAATCGGCACCCAGCGCGGTACCACCGGCTACCTGTACTGCTCTGACGACTTTGGCGATGAGAACGTTGTTGCTTACGACAACGGCCTGACTGCCGTGCAGATGCTGAACAACGGCCAGGTTGACTGCGTTGTTATTGATAACGCTCCCGCTAAGGAATTTATTGCTGCCAACCCCGGCCTGAAGCTGCTGGACACCGCTTACGTGGAAGAAAGCTACGCAATCGGCGTTGGTAAGGGCAACACCGAACTGAAGGATGCCATCAACACCGCTCTGGAAGAGCTGAAGGCTGACGGCACCCTGCAGGCTATCGTGGACAAGTACATCACTGCTGAATAAAGCAACTTTTTCACAAGTGCCACAGGGAGGTGGCCCACAGGGGCGCCTCCCTTTTGTTGGTAAGACCGTAAAATAAACGCCCGGTGCCCTGGTGCCGGAACACAGGAAAGGTGTGGAATGCGGATGGCCGCACAATACGAAATGCTGACCCAGCTGGCGAAAGCTGGTACAAAGCTGGATTTCGGGCAGGATCTGTTCGTCAAATTCTACCAGGCATTTATTGCCTCAAACCGCTGGCAGCAATACCTCAAAGGGGTCATCCCCACGCTGTATGTAACGGCAATTGCTTTGACGATCGGCGTGGTGCTGGGCAGCGTGGTTGCCCTGGTGCGTGTTGCGCATGACCAGCAGCGCCGCGGCCACCACGACCCGGCTCTTGCCGTTGCCAACGCTGTATGCAAGCTATACGCCACTGTGATCCGCGGCACCCCCATGATGGTGCAGATGCTGATTATGAGCATGGTTATCTTTGCCAACAGCCGCAACTTTACCATGGTCGGCGCGCTGGCACTGGGCATTAACTCCGGTGCGTATGTTTCGGAGATCATCCGCGGCGGTCTGATGGCCGTTGACCCCGGCCAGATGGAAGCCGGCCGCAGCCTGGGCCTGAACTACATGACAACCATGGTGCTGATCGTGATTCCGCAGGCCATCCGCTCGGTGCTGCCTGCCCTGGGCAATGAGTTCATCGTCCTTCTCAAGGATACCTCGCTCATCACTGTTATTGGCGGCAAGGAGCTGCTGTACGCTGCACAGGGCATCATGAACCGTACTTACGAGCCGATGTTCCCGTTGTTCGGCGTGGCGCTGATGTATCTGATTCTGGTTATGATCTTTACCTGGCTGCTTGGCAAACTGGAAGGGAGGCTGGCGAAGAGTGATCGTCGTTAAGGACTTAAAAAAGAACTATAACGGTCTGGACGTGCTCAAGGGCATTGACCTGACCATCAATAAGGGCGATGTTGTCTGCCTGGTTGGGCCTTCCGGCTGCGGCAAGTCCACTTTTCTGCGCTGCCTGACCCGCCTGGAAGAACCGGACGGCGGCACGGTTATGCTGGACGGCAAAGAGATCACCGAACGCGACATTGATGCCACCCGCGCCCAGATGGGCATGGTGTTCCAGCATTTTAACCTGTTCCCCCACCTGACGGTGAAAAATAACATCACGCTGGCTCCGGTGCGCCTGGGCCGTATGAGCCAGGCTGCTGCCGACAAGCAGGCCATGGAGCTGCTGGAGCGCATTGGCCTGGCCGATAAGGCGGATGTTTACCCCAACATGCTTTCCGGCGGCCAGAAACAGCGCATTGCCATTGTGCGTGCACTGGCCATGAACCCTGAAGTGCTGTTGTTTGACGAGCCCACCAGCGCGCTGGACCCCGAAATGGTAGGCGAAGTTCTGGAACTGATGAAAGAACTGGCCCGCGATGGCATGACCATGGTGGTGGTGACCCACGAAATGGGTTTTGCCCGCGAGGTTGCCAACCGTGTGATCTTTATTGATGAGGGTGTTATCAAGGTCGATAAGCCCCCGCAGGAGTTCTTTGAGAACCCCGACAATCCGCGCCTGAAAGCGTTTTTGTCCAAGGTACTGTAAATCAAACTTTTGTCCGCCCCTTTAGAATGGTGAGAGCTGTTCTGGATGGGGCGGATTTTTTTAGTTAAGAGGGAGGAGTTTTCGGCGGTGCTTAAGCCGCAAGGCGGGAATTGTGCGGTGTTGCCTTAGCTTATGTGATTTATGCGATACCCATTAAAGTCTTTCGCCAAGGCCTTTTTCAAAAAGGCCGAAAAACTCCCGTAAGGAATCACTCCAGTTCGAAATCCCCCGGCAGCAGCAGGTCCAGCGCGGCATCAGCATCCGCGACCAGGCGCTTGGACTGGTTCAGGATGGCTTTTTCCAGCGTGTTACGGGCCATGCGTCCGTTGCCATTTTCGGCGGCGTTCTCTGACTGGCGGCGGTCGAAGAATGCCACCAACGGCATCGCACAGGCATCGTCCAGGCGGTACCCCTTGCTTTTGGCAATGCTCTGGGTGATCGCCAAAAGCTCAGCGCCTGTGTAATCCGGGAATTCAATCTGGTTCGGGAAGCGGCTGGCCAGGCCGGAGTTCGCCGTCAGGAACAGCGCCATCTCCTTGCTGTACCCGGCCAGGATCACCACCAGGTCATCGCGGTGGTCCTCAATACCCTTTACCAGGGTGTCAATGGCTTCCAGCCCAAAGCTGTCCTCGCCGCCGCGGTACAGGCTGTATGCTTCATCAATGAACAGCACGCCGCCCAAAGCGCTCTGGATCACCTGGTTGGTCAGCGGGGCCGTGTGGCCGACATAGCGGCCCACCAGGTCGGCACGGGTCACTTCCACCAGCTGGCCGCCGCGCAGTGCGCCGATGGCTTTCAGATACTTGGCCAGAATGCGGGCAATCGTGGTTTTGCCGGTGCCGGGGTTGCCGGTAAAAATCATGTGCATGTTCACATCGGCAACTTTCAGGCCCTGGGCCTTGCGCTTTTGCTGGGCCTGCACGTTCTGGGCAATGCCGCGTACAAAATCCTTTACTTCGTCAAGGCCCACAATGGCATCTAGCTCCGCTTCCACGGCATCCACATCACCGCGGTACTGGCGGGGCAGCAGGGCCAGCAGGTCAAACGGTTCACCGCTGCCAATGGCGGCCATCAGGCGGCTGCCGTCCACCGTCAATTTGGCGGGCGTTCCGGCGGCAGGAATGTCGTCCGCATCCAGAACGTACTCTGCAAAGGCGCGGTAGATGCTGTCGACATAATCGCGCATGGCGGTCATGCCGCTGGTTTTGCCGTACTGCGCGGCAACCAGGTCCCGCACATCGCTGCCCATGGCAAGCACAAGGCCGCACTGCGCCTTGACCCGCTGGGCCAGGTGGTTCAGCTCCCGCGCGGCAATGGCGG
>ERZ780151.1835-NODE-1835-length-13971-cov-3.100460_pt1 | contig 13971 bp, 10 predicted proteins | sample MGYA00510983_ERZ780151 | MGnify/ENA primary metagenome ERZ780151 (study PRJEB29588, sample SAMEA2144623) | human gut metagenome | biome: human gut; feature: human-associated habitat; material: faeces | place: Denmark | collected 2008/2010 ... | reverse complement strand
CTCATCGAGCCGTGTGATAACCTCTGCATCGTACGTCGGAACAAAGTTCTGCAGGATCTTTGACGCACACGTCGTCGCAAGACCTTTCGTACAGATGTTGTCCTTGACCGCAATCGGAACGCCGGCCAGCGGACCGGTGAGCTCTCCTGCGTCAATTTTCTTCTGCACTTCTGCCGCGCGTGCTCTTGCACCCTCTTCATCCACAAGAAGGAATGCGTGAATTGCTTCTTCCGATGCTTTGACTGCCGCAAGAGACGCTTCTACAGCGTCCGCTACAGTGATCTTTCCTTCTTTGATTGCGGCAGAAAGCTGTACTGCTGTCATATCTTTGATTTCCATATCAATCTCCTCCTGCTATTCTACCGTTTTCGGAACCTTGTACTGGCCCTCTTTGACTTCCGGTGCATTGGCAAGCATTGCATCGCGGTCGTCGCCATTGGTTACTTCATCCTCGCGGAATACATTTCCCATCTCGAAAATGTGGGTCATCGGCTCTACCTTGCTGGTGTCGAGCTCGTTTAATTTATCTACATAATCCAGCATTTTCTGCATATCCTGCCGTGCGGATTCTTTTTCCTCATCCTTTAATTCCAGCTTTGCCAGGATGCCGACATATTCCATCGTTTCATCTGAAATCACATTTGCCATTTCACTCATTCTCCTTTTTTATTTTCCAGCAGGATCCGCTTACGGCTCCAGTCTTGTAAGATCACGCGGGAACAGCGTTGTCTCGCGGACGTTGTCCTCACCGATCAGCTTCATGGTCAGACGCTCCAGACCGATGCCAAGACCTCCGTGCGGCGGCATACCGTGTTTGAAAGCACTTAAATACTGCTCCATGCCCTCTTCTGTCATGCCGCGGGCTGCGATCTTTTCAGAGAGCATCTTGTAATCGTGGATACGCTGGCCTCCGGTTGTAATCTCCAGACCGTGGAACAGCAGGTCGAAGCTCTTTGTGTATCTCTTATCCTCCGGGTCGTCCATCGCATAGAACGGTCTCTTTTTCGACGGATATTCGGTGACGAATACGAAGTCTGCGTCGTACTCCTCTTTGAAATACTGGCCGATCAGAAGCTCCTCCTCCGGCTCAAGGTCGAACGGGTTGCGGATCTTTCGGTTGTATTTCTCGGCTACTAGCTCTTTCGCTTTCGTGAACGGTACAGTTGGGATTTCTTCTGTCTTTGGAAGCATAACTTTCAGGATCTCCAGCTCTTTTGCGTAATCCTTTTTAAGAAGCTCCACCATGTACTGTAAAAATCCGGTTTCCATTGCCATGATGTCGGTGTAATCCTCGATGTAGCCCATCTCAAAGTCAAGGCTGGTATACTCGTTCAGATGACGTTTCGTGTTGTGTTTCTCTGCACGGAAAACCGGTCCGACTTCAAAGACACGGTCAAACACGCCGACGAGCATCTGTTTGTAGAACTGCGGGCTCTGTGCCAGGACAGCCGGGCGGTGGAAATATTCCAGCTTGAAGATGTTTGCGCCGCCCTCAGCGCCTTTCGCGCCGATCTTCGGTGTATGGATTTCGGTGAATCCCTGGGAATGAAGGAAATCACGGAACGCCCGTACCACGCCTTCCTGGATGCGGAATTTTGCACGCTCTCTGACGTTTCGAAGAGCGATCGGCCGCATGTTCAGCATTGCTTCAAGGGAGGTGTTCATTTTCCATTTGTTGACTGCGAGCGGCATTGGCTCGGTCGGCTCGGAAAGAACGGTGATGGTCTGCAGCCTGACTTCGACGCCGCCCGGTGCGCGGTCCTCTTTTTTGACCGTTCCGGTTACGGCAACTGCCGATTCCTCTTTCAGATCTTTCAGCGGGAAGTCAACGCTTCCTTCTTCGTACACACACTGAACGAGTCCCTCGCTCTTTCTTAAGATGACAAAGGCAACCTCGCCCATGTCACGGATGATGTGTACGGCTCCTTCGAGTTTTACTTCTGTGCCTTCCGGTGTCTCCAGCAGAGTTTTTACGGAGATGTCTTCTTTTTTCTTTACGCCTGTCATAAATTCCATGTCTTGTTCTCCTCTCTTTCTCGCCTGTCCCGGATTGCTTTTTCAAATAAAAAAGTCCCGGAACAGTTTTTTAACTACTGTTCCGGGACGGGATATTTTATATTCCCGCGGTACCACCCGCATTGCGTTTTTCTCTCCGGTTTTCCGGGGGAAAACGCCCACTCATTTATACTTAACGCGTATCACGGATCTGCCTACTTGATTTCCTGTTCGGATCTCATGTTCAGCAGACCGGCTCCGGAATGTTCCCCATTGTATGTTTCCTCCATGCTGATGCTCTCAGTCGGTGACATCGGCTTCCTGTCAGATTCCGCATACGGAGTTTCCTTCACTGCCTTTTTCATACTGTGCATTATAGCACAGCAGTTTTGCATTTGTAAACACCTAATTTTTACGGATTTTATATAAATTCTAATGCATTTTTCGTGAACTTTATCTATATAAAATTATTTTTTCGTGTGTTTATAAAATTGCACAGAAATTCCGTTTTATTGGTATTTCGCACACAATTTACAGTTTTTTAATTCTCTCCACTGCCTCTACTGTATTCTCATACGTACCGAATGCAGTCAGACGGAAGTAGCCTTCTCCGCTCGGGCCGAAGCCTGATCCTGGTGTTCCGACTACGTTTGCGTCTGCAAGCAGGTGATCAAAGAACTCCCAGGAAGTCATATTTCCCGGTGTTTTCAGCCAGATATACGGAGCGTTGACGCCGCCGGATACGGTGTAGCCTGCGCCCTTTAATCCGTCGTAGATGACTTTTGCGTTCTTCATGTAGTAAGCAACCTGCTCTTTTAACTGTGCTTTTCCTTCCGGAGAGTAAACAGCCTCGCCGGCTCTCTGGATGATGTACGGAGCTCCGTTGTATTTCGTTCCGTGACGGCGTGCCCACAGGCTGTGCAGAGTCACATCGCCGGATTTGATGTCTTTCGGGATAACGGTGAATCCAAGACGCATACCGGTAAAGCCTGCGTTCTTGGAGAAGCTGCGCATTTCGATGGCACATGTTCTTGCACCCTCGCACTCATAGATGGAATGCGGAATGTCTTTTTCTGAGATATATGCCTCGTATGCAGCATCATACAGGATGATGGCTCCTACTTTATTTGCATAATCAACCCATTTCTGCAGCTCGGCTTTGGAAACCATAGCGCCGGTCGGGTTGTTCGGGAAGCACAGATAAATCAGATCCGGGGTTTCTTTCGGGAGATCCGGGGTGAAGTTGTTTTCTGCAGTACACGGCATGTAAATCACATTCGTGAAACGCTCGGTTGCTGCGTCGTAGTCACCGGCACGGCCTGCCATTACGTTGGAGTCTACATAAACCGGATAAACCGGGTCGCATACAGCGATCTTGTTGTCCAGGCTGAAGATCTCCTGAATGTTGCTGCAGTCGCATTTTGCGCCGTCCGATACAAAAATTTCATCAGATGAGATATCGCATCCTCTGTCCTGATAATCATTTTTTGCGATGGTATCGCGAAGGAAAGCATATCCAAGATCTGGTGCATATCCGTGGAAGGTCTCTGCGTGTCCCATCTCATCCACTGCTCCGTGCAGCTTTTCAATGATCGCCGGTGCGATCGGCTGGGTTACGTCGCCGATTCCAAGACGGATGATTTTCGCGTCCGGATTTGCCTCGGTGTAAGCTGCAACTTTTTTTGCAATGGTGGAAAACAGATAGCTTCCCGGCAATTTCAGATAATTGTCATTGATTTTGAACATTATTATGTCGCTCCTTTTCACTTTTTCTTACTCTGTCAAAAGCGTCAGCACCATCTGTGCCGTTTCAACCAGATTGGTGCCGCTGTCCATGCTGCATTTCTGCATGTAGCGATGGGCCTCCGACTCGGTCATGTGATTTCGTTCGATCAGAAGGCTTTTTGCACGATCAATGATGTGCTGTTCCTCGGCGCTGCGCACCTTGGGCTTTGCACGCTCTTTCTTTCTGCGCCGTGCCGCACTCTGCAGCATCATCTCCAGTGTATTGACCAGCTCGTACACGGAAAGCGGCATCGTAACCGCCATGATTCCGGTTCCCTCCACCGCACTTAATGCGCGGCTCGATGCAATCAGAAGCATCTGGAAGCCGGACGGCATACACTCATTCAGATCCGTAAAAAACATATCCGGGAGCTTGTAGCCGCAGATGACGATACCGCCGTTTAAGTTGTTCATCTCTCCGAGCGCCGCTGCCGCTGTCGAACAGACAGCATCGATTTCATATCCTCTTTTTGCCAGAATATCCCGGATGCGCTTTCCATCTTCTATTTTGGGAAGTACTATCACTATGCTGCTCATGCATTTTCAGGCCCCTTCGTCGTCTAAATACGGTACAGATATTTCTCGGTCTCCCAGTCGGATACCTGGCGGAGATACTCATGCCACTCTTCTTCTTTGGCATTGATATATCCATCCACAAATTCCTGGCCGAGTACCTGACACAGAAAATCGTCTTTCTTTAACTCTGCGACCGCTTCTCCAAGGCTTCCCGGGAGAAGGGTGATCTGCATCGCGTTTCGTTCTTCTTCTGTCAGATCGGAAATATTGCGGTCCACCGGGGACGGCGGAACGATTTTCTGTTTGATACCGTCAAGTCCTGCTGCCATGCAGACAGCAAGTGCCAGGTACGGATTGGCTGCCGAATCCGGGCATCGAAGCTCAATGGCCATGATACCGTCTCCCGTCAGCGGAATGCGGATCAGCGGGCTTCTGTTCTTTGCAGACCATGCCACGTAGATCGGTGCACCGTATCCCGGTGTCAGACGTTTGTAGGAATTTACAAGCGGATTGGTAATCGCTGCGATTCCGCTGATGTGTTTCATCAGTCCGCCCATAAAGTAATATGCCTCTTTGCTGAGCCCGTATTCATCGGATTTGTCGGCAAACACATCTTTTCCCTCCTGAAACAGGGAGAAGGAAAGATGAAGACCCGATCCGTGAACTCCGGTTTTTGGTTTTGGCATAAAGGTTGCGTGAAGGCCATGACGTTTTGCAATCGTACGGATAGCAAATTTGGCAGTCATCAGCTGATCTGCCGTCCGAAGTGCTGCAGCCGGACAGAAATCCAGTTCGTGCTGGCCTGCCGCTACCTCGTGGAAGGAAGACTCAACGTCGATTCCCATTTCTTCGAGGGTCAGCACCATATCGCGCCGCGCGTTTTCTCCCAGGTCCAGCGGTCCCAGATCCAGATAACCGCCTTTGTCGTGCGTTACACTCGTTGCTCCGCCGTCCTCATCGGTGTGGAACAGGAAAAATTCACACTCCGGTGAGATTTCAAACTCATAGCCCATCGCTTTCGCTTCGGAAATTACCTTCTGAAGGATGGTCCGGGAACTCTTTGCATAAAGATTCCCCTCTCTATCATACACATCACAGATCAATCTTGCAACCTTTCCTTGCTGCGGACGCCACGGAAGTATTGCAAAGGTGTCGAGATCCGGGTGCAGAAACATGTCTGCTTCCTCGATGGTGACAAATCCTTCGAACGAAGAGCCATCGAAAACGCACTGATTATTCAGGGCTTTTTCCAGCTGTCCGGCGGTGATGGCCATATTTTTCATCATTCCAAACATATCGGTAAACTGCAGGCGGATAAATTCAACATCTTCTTCCTCCGCCATCTGAAGGATCGCTTCCTTCGTATACTTTGCCATATCGATTCTCTCCTTTATCAAAGACGATTCTAAACGAAAAGGGTGCTTTCACGCGGCAGGGCAGAAAGACACCTTGCGTAAAAACACCCTTGTTTTGGGCATATTATAGCAGTTTTTCGCGTGTTTTGTCAAGAAAAACTTAGAGATTCGTGTATCCCATCAGGGATTCATCGACTGCCTTTGCTGCCTCGCGTCCCTCACGGATCGCCCATACGACCAGGGACTGGCCGCGGTGCATATCGCCTGCGGTGAAGACATTTTCTTTTGTTGTCTGGTATTTTCCGTCATCTGTCTTCACGTTGGTGCGCTGGTTGACTTCCACTTTAAATGCATCGGTCACATATTTCTGGGATCCTAAAAAGCCTGCTGCAATAAGAACGAGATCTGCCGGGAGAATCTCTTCGGTTCCCTCAACCGGAACCATCATCATGCGGCCGGATTTCTCATCTTTTTTCGGTGTCAGTTTTACGGTCTTGATCTGGCAGACTTCACCTTTTTTGTTTTTGATAAATTCCGTTACGGTTGTCTGGTAAATCCGCGGATCATGGCCGAATACGGCGATTGCCTCTTCCTGGCCGTAATCCGTCTTGCAGATCTTCGGCCACTCCGGCCACGGATTGTTCTCGGCACGCTGATCCGGTGCTTTCGGCATCATCTCAAGCTGTGTCACAGATTTGGCACCGAGACGGATGGAAGTTCCGACACAGTCATTACCGGTGTCGCCGCCTCCGATGACAACAACGTGTTTGCCCTTGGCATCGATATAGGCATGATCCTCAAAATTGGAATCCAGAAGACTCTTCGTTACGGAAGTCAGGAAATCGACAGCAAAGTAGATGCCCTTTGCATCTCTTCCCTCTGCCTTGATATCTCTTGGATTTGCCGCACCGCAGCAGAGCAGGACACGGTCAAATTCTTTTAAGAGTTTGTCAGCTTTTACATCTTTTCCGATATCAGCATTCGTCACAAACTCGATGCCCTCGGCCTTCATCAGATCCACACGGCGGTCGATGACGCTCTTATCGAGTTTCATGTTCGGAATACCGTAGCGTAAAAGTCCGCCCACGCGGTCGCGGCGTTCAAAGACCGTAACAGAATGGCCGCGGCGGTTGAGCTGCATCGCTGCTGCAAGGCCGGAAGGACCGCTTCCTACAACGGCAACGCGTTTTCCGGTGCGCACTTTCGGCGGCTGCGGCGTAATCAGGCCGGTTGCCCATGCGTTTTCGATGATCGCGCGTTCATTTTCCTTCGTGCAGACCGGGTCTCCGTTTACGTTGCATGTACAGGCTGCTTCGCAGAGTGCCGGGCAGACACGGGAGGTAAATTCCGGAAAACAGTTTGTCTTGGTGAGGCGGCGGTATGCCTGCTCATAGTTTCCAAGATACACAAGGTCATTCCACTCCGGAACGAGGTTCTGCAGCGGACAGCCGGAGGCCATTCCCGCAATCATGGTTCCCGCCTGGCAGAACGGTACACCGCATGCCATACAGCGGGCAGCCTGCATCTGCTGCTCCTTTTTCGGGAGTTGCAGATGAAATTCCTTAAAGTTTTTGATACGCTCAAGCGGGGCAACGGTGTTTCCCGTCTTGCGCTGATATTCCATAAATCCAGTTGGCTTACCCATAATTCTTCTTCCTCCTACTTACGCATGCTTTCGTAAAATGCTTCAATCTGTGCCTGTTCGCTGCTAAGGCCCTTGTCTTCCATCTGGGCACTCAGCATCATCATGCGCTTATAGTCATTCGGAATGATCTTCTTGAATTTCGGCAGATATTCGTCAAAGTGTGTGAGAATTTCTTTACCTTTTTCAGAGCCGGTGTGTGCGACGTGTTTTTCAATCATGTTTTTCAGCTCTGCAATATCGTATTTGCTTTCTACCAGTTCAATCGAAATCATTTCCTTGTTCAAATTGCGGTACAGGTTGCTCTTTTCATCCAGGACATAAGCGATACCGCCGCTCATGCCGGCTGCAAAGTTCTTTCCGGTTGCGCCGAGGACAACGACACGGCCGCCGGTCATATACTCGCATCCATGCTCACCGACACCCTCGACAACGGCGTAAGCACCGGAGTTTCTGACACAGAAACGCTCTCCTGCGATACCGTTGATGTACGCCTCACCGCTCGTTGCGCCGTAGAGGGCAACGTTTCCGACGATGATGTTTTCTTCCGGTTTATACTTTCTTGCTTTCGGCGGGTAGACAACCAGTTTTCCGCCGGAGAGGCCTTTTCCGAAGTAATCGTTCGAATCGCCCTCAAGTTCCAGGGTCAGTCCTTTTGGAATAAATGCTCCGAAGCTCTGTCCGCCGGCACCCTTGCACTGTACGGTGTACGTATCCGGCTCCAGAGAGGTGCCGAATTTTCTGGTGATCTCGGCACCAAGAATCGTTCCCACGGTACGATCGGTGTTGGTGATCTCGACTTTGACGGTCTTCTTCTCTTTTTTATCCATTGCCGGACCGAATTTCTTTAAGAGTACCTTCTCATCCAGGGTTGCGCCAAGTTTGAAGTCGTAAACATCTTTCGGATCGAATGTTACCTTCTCGCCTGCTTTTGCAAACGGATTGTTCAGGATCTGGCTTAAGTCTACGCGGTCTGCGTGCTCGTTCGTCACTTTATCATTTCTCTTTAAGAGGTCGGAACGGCCGACCATCTCGTCAACGGTGCGGAAGCCAAGTTTTGCCATGTATTCCCGCATCTCTTCTGCGATGAAGCGCATGAAGTTGATGACGTACTCCGGTTTGCCGCGGAAACGTTTGCGCAGCTCCGGGTTCTGGGTTGCAATACCCATCGGGCAGGTATCGAGGTTGCAGACACGCATCATAACGCATCCCATCGTTACAAGCGGTGCGGTCGCAAAACCGAATTCCTCGGCGCCAAGGAGTGCTGCAATCACAACGTCACGGCCGCTCATCAGCTTACCATCGGTCTCGATCATGACACGGTTGCGGAGGCCGTTTTTGATCAGCGTCTGATGGGTCTCGGCAAGGCCTAACTCCCATGGAAGTCCTGCATTGTGGATGGAACTTCTCGGTGCTGCTCCCGTTCCTCCATCATATCCGGAAATCAGGATAACCTGTGCTCCGGCTTTTGCAACACCTGCTGCGACAGTACCAACACCTGCTTCGGATACCAGTTTAACGGAGATTCTTGCATTCACATTCGAGTTTTTCAGGTCATAAATCAGCTGTGCAAGGTCCTCGATGGAGTAGATGTCGTGGTGGGGCGGGGGAGAGATCAGGCCCACGCCGGTGGTAGAGTGGCGGGTCTTGGCAACCCAGGGGTAAACCTTGCCGCCGGGCAGCTGGCCGCCCTCGCCGGGCTTTGCGCCCTGTGCCATCTTGATCTGAATCTCACTGGCGGAAACCAGATACTTGCTGGTCACGCCAAAACGGGCGGATGCCACCTGCTTGATGGCGCTGTTGCGCTCGGTGCCAAAACGGTCTTCGGCTTCGCCGCCTTCGCCGGTGTTGCTCTTGCCGCCGATGCGGTTCATGGCAACGGCCATGCACTCGTGGGCTTCCTCAGAAAGGGCGCCATAGCTCATGGCAGCGGTCTTGAAGCGGTGTACGATGGAATCCACGCTTTCCACTTCGTCCAGCGGGATACCGGCGTCAGGATAATTGAAGTCCAGCAGGCTGCGCAGGTGCATGGCATCGCCGCCTGCGGCGTTCACGGCATCGGTATAAGCCTTGAACTTGTTGTAATCGCCGGTCCAGCAGGCCTGCTGCAGCAGGTGGATGGTCAGCGGGTTGTACAGATGATCTTCGGCCAGCTTGCCGCTGCGGAGCTTGTGCTCACCCAGGCTGGTCAGCTCCATGCTGATATCCAGGCCCAGAGGGTCGAATGCCTGCTTGTGGCGGGCTTCCAGGTCGTTCTGGATGTCGCGGATGGTAATGCCGCCCACACGGCTGACGGTGTTGGTAAAGTACTTATCCACTACCTCGTTGCTCAGACCCAGCGCTTCAAAAATCTGGCTGCCCTGGTAGGACTGGATGGTGGAAATGCCCATCTTGGAGGCAATCTTGACGATGCCGGCCAGAACGGCTTTATTGTAGTCGTTCACAGCGGCATAGTAATCTTTGTCCAGCAGACCCTCATTGATCAGTTCGCCGATGGTCTCCTGTGCCAGATAGGGGTTGATGGCGCAGGCACCGTAGCCCAGCAGGGTGGCAAAATCATGAATCTTGCGGGGCTCACCGCTTTCCAGGATCAGGGCCATGGCGGTGCGCTTGCGGGTACGAACCAGATACTTGGAAACTGCGCCCACAGCCAGAAGGCTGGGGATGGCGACATGGTACTCATCAATTTCGCGGTCAGACAAAATCAGGATGTTGGCACCATCGCGGTAGGCGCGGTCCACATCAACGAACAGGCGGTCAATGGCCTTTTCCAGGTCGGTGTTCTTATAGTAGCAGATGGAGATGGTTTCCACCTTAAAGCCGGGAACCTTCATGGCCTTGATCTTCATCAGGTCGGTTTCGGTCAAAATGGGGTTGGTGATTTTCAGCACCTTGCAGTTCTCGGCGTCCTCTTCCAACAGGTTGCCCTGTGCGCCAACGTATACAGTGGTGGAGGTCACGACCTTCTCGCGCAGGGCGTCGATGGGCGGGTTGGTGACCTGGGCAAACATCTGCTTGAAATATTCAAACAGCGGGGGATGGGTGTGGCTCAAAACGGCCAGCGGGGTATCGCTGCCCATGGCACCGGCAGGCTCTGCGCCGTTCTTTGCCATCGGCAGGATCATGGTGGAAACATCCTCGTACTGGTAGCCGAATGCTTTCTGCAGCCGCACCAGCTCGTCATGCTCGTGGCTGGGCACACGCTCGTTGGGGATCTTCAAATCGGCCAGGTTGACCAGGTTGCGGTCCAGCCATTCGCCGTAAGGCTCGCGGCTGGCGTAATCGGCTTTCAGGCTTTCGTCGTCCACCAGCTCACCCCTGGTGGTATCCACCAACAGCATTTTGCCGGGGCGCAGGCGGTCCTTGCGCACGATTTCTTCGGCGGGAATATCCAGCACGCCGACCTCACTGGAAAGGATCAGGCGGCCGTCTTTGGTGATATAGTAGCGGCTGGGGCGCAGACCGTTGCGGTCCAGCACCGCGCCCATCACATCGCCGTCACTGAACAGGATGGAAGCGGGGCCGTCCCACGGTTCCAGCATGGTGGCGTAATACTGATAGAACGCACGCTTTTTGGGGTCCATACTATGGTTGTTTTCCCACGGTTCGGGGATAGTGACCATAACAGCCAGCGGCAGCTCCATGCCGTTCATAACCATAAACTCCAGCGTGTTATCCAGCATGGCGGAGTCGGAACCACCCTGGTTCACAATGGGCAGAACCTTGGTCATATCCTCTTTCAGGTAGTTGGAACCAATGGTTTCCTCGCGGGCCAGCATGGTATCCACGTTGCCGCGGATGGTGTTGATCTCGCCGTTATGCAGGATAAAGCGGTTGGGGTGGGCGCGGTTCCAGCTGGGTGCCGTGTTGGTAGAAAAACGGCTGTGCACCATGCCGATGGCAGATTCATAATCTTCGCTCTGCAAATCGGGATAGAACAGGCGCAGTTCTTTAACCAGGAACATGCCCTTGTACACAATGGTGCGGCTGGAAAGACTGCACACATAAGTATCCTGGCTGGACTGTTCAAACACGCGGCGGGCAACATAAAGCTTGCGGTCAAAGTCAATGCCGGGCTTTACGCGGGCCGGGCGTTCCACAAATGCCTGCCAGATGCTGGGCATGCAGGAACGTGCCTTGTGGCCCAAAATTTCCGGGCAGGTGGGCACTTCGCGCCAGCCAAGAAAGTTGAGCCCCTCTTTTTTGCAGATGATCTCAAACAGCTTTTTGTCCTGGTTGCGGTTCAACTCTTCCTGTGGGAAAAAGAACATGCCAATGCCGTAGTCACGCTCGTTGCCCAGCGTAATGCCGGCTTCTTCGGCAGCTTTTTTGAAGAACTTGTGGCCGATCTGCAGCAGGATACCGACACCATCGCCGGTTTTGCCTTCGGCATCCTTACCGGCACGGTGTTCCAGGTGCTCCACGATCTGCAAAGCATCGTCGATCGTTTTGTGGGTTTTGCGGCCCTTGATATCCACAACTGCACCAATACCGCAGTTGTCATGTTCAAACCGCGGATCATACAGCCCGGCGGGGGCCTTGCGCTCTGTAAAGTTTTCCATCCGTTTTTTGCTCCTTCCCGTAATTTCCTGCGGGGCCGGGCGGGAACGCACATTTCCCACCCTGGCATAGATACGAAAAAAGACGTTCCCCAACGGGTACACTAACCCGTTTGTGGGAACGTCTTTGTTCTTGTACGTACTATACCACACCAGTAGGGGAATGGCAATCATCAAACAAAAGATTTTTATGAAATTAACGCAAAAACCTTATTTGCTTTGCTTTGCAAGGATCAAACTTAATAAAATTAAGCTGCGGCAATAATTGCCGGGCAAAACGGTGTGTTATTTGCCGTTTGCAGCCTGCTGCTCTTTCAAAACAGCCAGGATCTCGGTCAGCAGCTCCTCCTGCGTCGGGGCCTTAGGGGCTTCCGGCTCGGCGGGCTTTTCTTCTTCATGCTTGCCCAGGTCCATGAGCTTGTTCATGGCTTTCAGCATACAGAACAGAACGAATGCCAGAATGATAAAGTTAATGACGGCAGAGATGAATGCACCGATGCCCAAGTTGATGTCAAACGGCAGGTGCAGCACAACATCACTGAAATCTGTCTGGAACAAAATGCCAATGATGGGGTTGATGATGTTGTCCGTCAAAGAAGTGACCAGCGTGGAGAATGCGCCGCCGATGAGAACACCGATGGCCATGTCCATCATGTTGCCTTTCAGGGCAAAAGCTTTGAACTCTTCCAGGAACTTTTTCATAATGTGTTTCCTCCTGTATGGATAAATTTTTCAGGGCCATGCCCCACACAGGCTGCAAACGGGGCAGGGAGCCCGGATTCCAAAATAAAAAAGTTACTTCAGCAGCTTGGCTACAGCGTCTGCTGCGCCATCCAGATAATCCCCGGCAAAGGTTTCAATCATGCCGGCGTCCGCCTCTTTGGCAAATTCGGGGTTCAGCGGCATTTTGGCCAGCACGGGCAGGTGGTACTTCTTGCCGGTCTCGTCCACATGGCTGTCGCCAAACACGTTGATATGCTTGCCGCAGTCCGGGCAGAGCACATAGCTCATGTTTTCCACAATGCCAAGGATGGGAACCTTCATCATTTCGGCCATCTGCACAGCCTTGCCAACGATCATGCCGACCAGCTCCTGCGGACTGGATACAATAATGATGCCGTCTACCGGCAGGGTCTGGAACACGGTCAGCGGCACATCGCCGGTTCCCGGAGGCATATCGACAAACAAAAAGTCAACGTCGTCCCAGATCACTTCCTGCCAGAACTGCTTGACCGCACCGGCAATCACGGGGCCGCGCCACACAACGGGGGCTTCCTCATCTTCCAGCAGCAGGTTGATGGACATGATCTTGATGCCGGTGTGGCTTTCCACCGGGTTGATGCCGTCCTCGGTGCCCATGGCCGGGCCATGAACGCCGAACAATTTGGGGATGGAAGGGCCGGTAATGTCAGCATCCAGCACGCCGACCTTGTAGCCTTTGCGGCGCATGGAAACAGCCATCATGGCGCTGGTCATGCTTTTTCCAACGCCGCCCTTGCCGGAAACAACGCCGATCACTTTTTTGATGTGGCTTTTTGCGTGCGGCGGTTCATGCTGCGGCGCACGGCTGGAACAGTCAGCGTGGCAGTTGCTGCAATCGTGGGTACATGCTTCACTCATGTGGGTATAGCTCCTTTTATCTGTGCCGGGCGGGGCGCTGCAACTGCCCCGCTTCGGCACCGTTCTCCGTTTTGCGGCATGGGCCGCACTTTATTAGTGTACCGCGTCAGAGCACAAAATGCAAGTACTATCAAAACGAATAGCACGCCAAACCAGCAAAAATGTCCGAATTGTATGGGTGATACTTCTTCATAGAACCCTGCCATAAACCGCAGCAATGCAGAATATACTGGCTTTATACGGGCAAAGGGGGCGGCAAAAACGGCACTGCGGGGGAAAACCTATCTGAAAAATGCAGCACTGCTGACAGTGGCGGGCTTTGTGCTGCGGGCGCTGGGCATGGTGTTCCGGGTGTTTGTGGCTGCGCGCCTGGGGCCGGAGGGTATGGGCCTGTACCAGCTGATCTTATCCGTCTATATGGTGTTTGTTTCGCTGGCTTCGGCGGGCATCAATGTGGCGTCCACACGGCTGGGTGCGCAGTGCCTGACCCGTGGGCGCG
>ERZ780151.1831-NODE-1831-length-14004-cov-8.062083_pt1 | contig 14004 bp, 16 predicted proteins | sample MGYA00510983_ERZ780151 | MGnify/ENA primary metagenome ERZ780151 (study PRJEB29588, sample SAMEA2144623) | human gut metagenome | biome: human gut; feature: human-associated habitat; material: faeces | place: Denmark | collected 2008/2010 ... | reverse complement strand
CGGTTTGCGGCGGCGTGTTCGTCCCCAAATCCAACCGGGCTAAATACTGCCCGGACTGCGCCGCCAGAGTTCACAGGCGGCAGAAAACAGAAAGTGAACGGAAAAGGAGGTCTGCTGTGGACAGTTAGGAGCGAAAAAAGCCTTGATTTATCAGGCTTTGCAAGCCCCAAACCGGGGCAGGTGGTATAAAGTATCGCCCGCCCCGGAAAACGGGCTTCTAACCGTCCACAAAACACGATATGACAAACACGATTTACATTCACCAGCCGGAACAGGCGTTCAGCTTCACCCGGCTCCCGAATTTTCTCTTTGAAGCCCCCACATTCAAGCCCCTGTCCAACGAGGCAAAGGTTCTGTACGCCTTTATCCTGCGCCGGACAGAGTTATCCCGCAAGAATGGGTGGGCGGATGACTGCGGACGGATTTTCCTGTATTACCCTATCTGTGAAGTGGTCACACTGCTCCATTGTGGGCGGCAGAAAGCGGTGAATACCCTGCGGGAACTGCAATACGCCGGACTGGTGGAGATCCAGAAGCAGGGCTGTGGAAAACCCAACCGCATTTTCCCAAAATCCTATGAAGCGGTTCCAAACACCGACTTTAAGAAATCCCGTTCTGGTACACCGGAGGACTGAAAACCGTACCCATGAAGTACGGAAATCACTCCTGAGACGTACGAAAACCGGACGGTATATAGAAATACAAAGATAAAAAGACTGATTTATATTCTATCCATTCCAATCCTATCCGAGCTATTTTCTGCGGGATTTTCCCTGTGGAAAACCCCGGATAGGAAAGGAATGGGGAAAGGAGCAGAATGGCACAACACGCAATTTTACGGTTTGAGAAGCACAAGGGCAACCCGGCAAGGCCGCTGGAAGCCCATCACGAAAGACAGAAAGAACAGTATGCCAGCAATCCCGACATTGACACAAGCCGGAGCAAATACAACTTCCATATCGTCAAGCCGGAGGGACGCTATTACCACTTCATTCAGAGCCGGATTGAGCAGGCCGGGTGCCGAACCCGCAAGGACAGCACACGGTTTGTCGATACGCTGATAACCGCCAGCCCGGAGTTTTTCAAGGGGAAATCCCCAAAGGAGATACAGGCGTTTTTCCAGAGGGCGGCGGACTTCCTCATTGGCCGGGTAGGACGGGAAAATATCGTGTCGGCGGTGGTACACATGGACGAGAAAACGCCCCACCTGCATTTGACCTTTGTTCCGCTGACAAAGGACAACCGCCTGTGTGCAAAGGAGATTATCGGCAACCGGGCAAACCTGACGAAGTGGCAGGACGATTTTCACGCCTATATGGTGGAGAAATATCCCGACTTGGAGCGTGGGGAAAGTGCCAGCAAGACAGGCAGGAAGCATATCCCCACCCGTCTGTTCAAGCAGGCGGTCAATCTCTCCAAACAGGCAAGAGCCATTGAAGCCACGCTGGACGGCATTAACCCGCTGAATGCCGGAAAGAAGAAAGAGGAAGCCCTCTCCCTGCTGAAAAAGTGGTTTCCGCAGATGGAGAACTTCTCCGGTCAGCTCAAAAAATACAAGGTCACGATAAACGACCTTTTGGCAGAAAATGAACAGTTGGAAGCCAGAGCCAAAGCCAGCGAAAAAGGCAAGATGAAAGATACGATGGAACGGGCAAAGCTGGAAAGCGAGCTGCACGACATTCAGCAGCTGGTAGACCGCATCCCACCGGAGGTGCTGGCAGAACTGAAACGCCAACAGCGGCACACAAGGGAACGGTGATTGATGACAGAAAACATTTCACGCCGCAGCATGGCGGCACTGCACTTTGAAAATTAAATACGGAGGTACTATGGAGCATATCAGATACAAGAAAGAAACCGAAGTCGTGACTTTTCAGGGAAAGGAAATCACGCTGGAAAATCTCTCCCCGGTGTTCACGCCGGAGCAGGAAGCGGCAAAACGCCGGGAGCTGGAACAGCAGCTTTATGAGGTGTTCCGCAAGTATGCCGACAAGCGGCAGAGTGAGGAAGCCGGGGCATAAGGTTTTCCGAAGCCATCGTTGATTTGCGGGGCTGCTGACGGTATAATAGAACTGTCAGCAGCTCCGTTTCTTTTTTAAGAAAAGGAGCGACAAAATGAATAATCGAATAGACGCAATCTATGCAAGGCAATCGGTAGACAAAAAGGACAGCATTTCCATTGAAAGCCAGATTGAGTTTTGCAAATACGAATTGAAAGGCGGGAACTGTAAGGAATACACAGACAAAGGGTACAGCGGCAAGAACACAGACCGCCCGAAGTTTCAGGAACTGGTGCGGGATATTAAGCGGGGCTTGATTGCAAAGGTCATTGTTTACAAACTTGACCGTATCAGCCGTTCCATTCTGGACTTTGCCAACATGATGGAACTGTTCCAGCAGTACGATGTGGAGTTTGTGTCCTCTACGGAGAAGTTTGATACCTCCACCCCGATGGGGCGGGCTATGCTGAATATCTGTATCGTGTTCGCCCAGCTTGAACGGGAAACGATACAGAAGCGGGTGACAGACGCTTACTACTCCCGCAGTCAGCGGGGCTTCAAGATGGGCGGGAAAGCCCCTTACGGCTTCCATACAGAGCCAATCAAGATGGACGGTATCAACACAAAGAAGCTGGTGGTAAACCCAGACGAAGCGGCAAATATCCGGCTGATGTTCGAGATGTACGCCCAGCCCACAACCTCCTACGGGGACATTACCCGGTACTTTGCCGAACAGGGAATTTTATTCAACGGCAAGGAACTAATACGCCCCACGCTGGCGCAGATGTTACGCAATCCTGTCTATGTGCAGGCAGACCTTGATGTGTACGAGTTTTTCAAAAGTCAAGGGACGGTCATTGTCAATGACGCTGCCGATTTTACTGGCATGAACGGCTGCTATCTGTATCAAGGGCGGGATGTGAAGCCCAGCAAAAAGAACGACTTGAAAGACCAAATGCTGGTACTGGCTCCCCATGAGGGCATTGTCCCCTCCGACATCTGGCTGACCTGCCGCAAGAAGCTGATGAACAACATGAAAATCCAGTCTGCCCGGAAAGCCACCCATACATGGCTGGCGGGAAAAATCAAGTGCGGAAACTGCGGGTATGCTCTTATGAGCATTAACAATCCTGTGGGAAAGCAATATCTCCGCTGCACAAAACGGCTGGACAATAAAAGCTGTGCCGGGTGCGGGAAAATCATCACTTCGGAGCTGGAAACGGTTGTTTATCAGCAGATGGTAAAGAAACTGGCAAGCTACAAGACGCTGACGGGCAGAAAAAAAGCGGCAAAGGCAAACCCGAAAATCGCCGCCCTGCAAGTGGAGCTTGCCCATGTGGACGGCGAGATTGAAAAACTGGTGGACAGTCTGACGGGCGCAAACAATGTGCTGCTCTCCTATGTGAATGTGAAGATAGCGGAACTGGACGGACGCAAGCAGGAACTTCTGGCGAGGATAGCGGAGTTGACGGTGGAAGCCATCAGCCCGGAACAGGTCAGCCAGATTTCCGGCTACCTCGACACTTGGGAGGATGTATCCTTTGATGACAAGCGGCGTGTGGTGGATTTGATGATTACCACCATAGCCGCCACAAGCGACAGCTTGAACATCACATGGAAAATCTGACGGGCGGAACCCCCCGTCAGATACCTACTCTGTGTAGTCCCTTGTAAACTGTACTTTGTTAAGTAAATTATCTTTGCTGATAACTGCGATGCAATCGTTCCAATACTTTGAGTCCTTTAAATGTTGTTTAAGCCTTGAGAACATTCTTTCAGCTTCACCAATGTAAACAGTATCATTATTCTCCTCATTTTTCCCAAAGAGGAAGTATACTCCTGTATTTTCTGAATCATCTCTTTGTGAAAATTCAGGCAACTCGTTTCTTGAAATCTTATATACACGACCGTTCCAGTTTGAAAGTTCGCACATAATACGTCCGTTTGGATTTCCGTCAAATATGAACATTTGAATTGTTTTACTAAACGACATATATTATCACCTATCTTTCAGCCTGTCTTTGAACGCTTCCACCATCACATCACTGAGCTGCTGGGATGGGACTTTCACATAGCCGGACGCTTCGTCGTATTTCGGGTAGTTATAACGCCACTTGTCGTAGTCCTCCCGGTTGATTTCTCTGCTACGATACTTTTCCGCTTGCTGCGCCCAAGCAACAAGCATTTCGGAAAGCTCAGTGGCGTCCTTCCCCTTCCGGGGATCAACACGCAGGGAAACGCCGTTCTCGCCGGTTTCCACTGTCAGACCGTAGCGATCTTCCAAAGTGAACAGTGTGTGCATCAGGCCAAGATAGCTGTCAATGTCCGGCACGGACAGTGCCAGCGGTGAGACACCCAGCGCACCGGCAATGCTCTCCGTCAGCTCCGCCTTGGGCGTTCTGCTGCCGGATTCATACTGCGCCATACGGATGTCAGCGGTCTTTTCCGGGAAGCCGACCACCTGCCCCAAGTATTTTTGTGTCATTCCCCGCAAATTGCGGAAGAACCGAATTCTCTCACCGATTGCCATAGCGATTACGCTCCTCGTTTTGATACTGTACAATCAGTATAGCATATGGATTTAAGTTGTGTCAAGATAGCAAAAGCAAAAAAGTTAAATATTTTCCCGCAAGCCTCTTGACAATAGCAAATTCGTTTAGTATAATGATTAAGCAAATAGTGTTAAGTTGTTTGCAGACAACAGAATATCCGTCGTGCGTCACGGTAATGGCGTACCCGCTCGGGCAAATCGGAATGCGGCCAGAAAGTTCTCCGACACTAAATAAGAGAACTATAACCATACGAAAGGGGTGATGAAATGGAAAACACAAGCTTTATGAGAGTGGAGGAAGTAGCGCAGGAATTGGGCATTTCCAAATCCTACGCCTACAAGATCGTCCAGAAGCTGAATGAGGAACTGAAAAGCAAAGGCTTCCTCACGATTTCGGGACGAGTCAACAAGCAATATTTTATGGAACGCACCTGTTACGGTGCTGTTCAGAAAGAGAGGTAAAAATGTCCGTTTATAAAGATACCAAAAACAACACTTGGAAGGTCTACTATCGCTTCACGGATTGGCAGGGCAAAGTCCACCAGTCTACGAAGCGAGGCTTTCCAACCAAACGAGAAGCTCTTGCTTGGGAGCGGGAACAGCTCCACAAAGTGGAAGCCGATCTGGATATGACCTTTGAGAGCTTTATCGACACCTACACAGCCGATATGAAGAACCGGCTGAAAGAGAACACTTGGCACACCAAGGAGCATATCATCCGCACCAAACTGCTTCCCTACTTCGCCAAGCGGAAAATGAACTCGATCCAGCCCAAAGACATTATCGCTTGGCAAAATGAGATGATCAAATGTCGGGATAAGAGCGGCGAGGCATATTCGCCGGTATATCTCAAAACTCTGCACAATCAGCTCAGTGCAATTTTCAATCACGCCGTGAAATTCTACGGGCTGAAAGACAATCCCGCCGCCAAGGTCGGCAATATGGGAAAGGCCAAGGCAAGAGAAATGCTTTTCTGGACGCAGGAGGAATACAAGAAATTCTCCGAAGAAATGATGGACAAGCCTGTTTCTTTCTATGCCTTTGAAATGCTGTATTGGTGCGGCATCCGGGAGGGTGAACTGCTGGCGCTGACCCCGGCGGATTTCGATTTTGACCGGGAGACGGTCACGATCAGCATATAAGCAGCGATTTGTTGACCCATTAATCAAAAAACTGAAAGATATCATCCGGGAGGTGTTCTACCACTATTACAAGGCACTGGACAGCTATCATCGGCTGAATAACACCAACGGTCGGCTCTACCGGGAGAACGAGCATCTGACCGCCACCAATGACCGGCTCAAAGGAGAAAATGAAGTTCTGCGCTCCGAACTGAAAGACTTTCGCTTTCTGCGGAAGGTTCTTGGCAGCCAGCAGATCGACAATCTGATTGCACAGGCCAAAGATATGGAGCAGCAACGAAAGCAAACCCAGCGCACAAGGCACAGAAATACAAATTATGAAAGGTAGGAACAGGCAATGGCAAAGACGATTTTTGAGGAAATGGGCGGGACTTATACGCAGATTGGGGATTATCTTCTCCCCGATCTAGAACTGCCCGAAAAAGAACAGCAGCCCATCGGCGTGTGGGGACAGCGGCACCGGCGCTATCTGAAGGAGCATCGCCGGGCAAGCTATGCGCCCCTTCTTACAAGCGGCAAGTTAAATGGTTATCTTGCCGACATCGACCGACAGGCGGAGGAGATGTTTCTTCGGCTGGTAAAGCAGATGGCCGAGGCGGAAGGTGTCACGGAGCAACTCAAGGCAGACAACCAAATGGAGTGGGTCGGCAGGATGAATAATATCCGTAATCGGGCTATGGAGATTGTGAATAGCGAGTTGATTTGCGGTTAAAAGTATAGTGGCGGCAAGGAAATCCTTGCCGCCATTTTTGGATTTTTTCTCAAAAGCGGTCAAGGCACCTCAGATTCTATCTCCATACGGCAGAGACTTCATATAACTATCCATAGAATTAAAATCCGGTGTACCATCTGCGTTTGCTGGCAGCATTAATTCTAAATATGGTAATGTTATGTTAGCTTGTCTGCCATAACTATAACGGTATTTGTTGGCCTTAAGAACAGTTATGCAAAACAATTTGACAAGTTGATAAGGTACAATAACTTGCGCAAATTGAAAACCGCATAAAAGAAGACATATTTGTTAAATGTGACAAAGAACAGATTCAGCAAATCCTGTCCGGAGGTGCTCTTGTCATTGATAAAAGGCAATATGTTATCTTCGATGAACTTTAATATTTCCCTGAAAGCAGCAATGTTAAGCTGTCTGACATACTGGTCTCCGAGGACATTTCTGTTAAGCAGAGCCAGCTTTTCTGCTTTGTTAATATCCGAGTTGAGTAGGTCTTCCAATACCTCTTTGATTCGGGTACGAATCTGTGCAGCGGTCAGCGAGGGCGTGGAATAGTCGAGACCGTTTTTTAACGCAAGGAGGCACGTTCCAACAAACTGACTACGCAGTTTTTCAGGAATGCTATGGCGATGCAGCATTTCATTGAGTTTATAGGTGTTCTGCATCACCTTTTCCTTATTGTTGATCTTTGATGTATAAAAATCAACATATTCGTCCATTGTACGAAGCGCCGTTTCTTTCGACATCAGATCACCGTCGGAAATAACGCCGCGCCAAACCTTGACATTATCATTTATTGTGTTAGCAAGTATGGCAATGATTTTATTCCCAGTCAGTGCCTTTTCATATTCGACATAAGCGGATAATTGTTCTTCATCTGCTGCTGTAAAATTCTGTTTTGTTTCTATGAGGACAGAAATGTTATCCTTAACAAAACGAATATCCAACTTTTCAAATCTGCGGCCCGCACTATTTTGAATGGGCGCAAAAGTCAGCGAGGCAGCAGAAAATGCCTTGGGATAACTGTATTCATCGTTTTCAATATTACTTGTTAGATATGCTCTGCCAACTGTCGAAATCATATCAGCTCTAATCATAATTCTGCACCCCTATTTTTACTCCATTTTCCACTTGACGCAGACCAGCAGTCCGAATATTCTACGAGCTGTACTGCCGCAGCAAACGGGCTATTCAAAAAAGCATCTATCGTTCTCAGCACGACATTGAAATCATCGGTCTTTGTATCGATCTTCCGGCAGAACGCTTTCCATTTCTTCTGCATTGCATCGTCGCTGCCAAAGGCCATGACCTGCTCAAACTGCTCCACCGTGAACTTGTGTCCACGGTTTTCAAAGGTCTTTTTCAGCGCTTCCGTCAGCGTTGCACCGTTGAAATCGAACTTGTTTGCAAGATAATAGAGATCGTAATAGTCCTTCATTCGGCTGGAAAATTCCATCAGACTGAGTATTGCATCCAACTTCTCGGCAACTGTCGTTTCCAGCGAGTAGGTATTGACCGTCGGTGCCTCAAAACCGTCAAGCTGCGTTGGTATCTTCCGCTTTTTCTGTCTCGGCACGATGATGTCCCCCACACCGAAATCAATGCCAAAAGGAGTCTTTGTGTTCTTTATCCTTGCTACGAGGGAAGCACCAATACCGGCGTACTTCTTTGCCACAGCAATGGGAGCCACATTTTTGATTTCAAATGTGATAAAATCGTTGCCTGTTTGGGTTGCAATGATCTCCTCCAATATCGCTTGAAGCTGTTCCGGTGTATTGGGCATCTTTCTGAGCAGAAAATCCACATCAGCCGTAACACGGCTATCGAAATCCGTGAGGGAATAGAGGAACAGTCCGCCTTTGAGAACCAGGTTTTCCGCATATTTTGACTTTTCCAGTCGGCGCAGGAACTCTTCCTGGCAGAAAAGCTGTAAGCAGAGCTGATAGCTTCTGCCGCATTTTGCGGCTTTGTTTTTGAGCCGTGCAAGCACGGATGCAGCCACGTCAGCCATTCAGCAGCACCTCCATCACACTCATCATTTTCTTATAAACGCCCATTTCCTTTGCGTATTTGGAAAGGTTGGCAAGGTTTTTCTTTTCATCCGCCACATAAGCATTGACGGCTTTGTTGAATATCTCGTTATCCAGCTTCGTGCGGTACTTGAAGCAGTCGCAGACGGTGCGCTCACGGTCATAGACCGAAAGCATTACGCCGTTGAAGGTGCCAGTTGTTTCCCCCAGGTGGTACATCGGATTCTGCACATAGTACGCTTTCACCGGAACTTCCGCCTGAATCGCCTTCACCGTTCTGGAATAAGAGCGTGGAACGGCAATCGACCATTCTCTGGGCGCAAAGTCGCTATAGCCGTAGTAGAACAGAGCTGATTCAACGCAGATGACCCCGTGCGTCATCAGTTTCGAAAGGATAAGCTCCTCTTTGGGCTCGTCCCCGACAGCCAGCTTGTAATACCCTTTCTTCACGCGCTCGAGATACCCCTGCTTACAAAGCGCATATACATCTTGACCTTTGAGTCCGGCAGAAATGAAATCCGATTTCTTTGCAATTTCTCCGATGGCATCAAAAACTTCGTTAACGATATCGTACTTGCTCAACCTGTCACCAACTTTCTGCACGCAATATTTGCATTATGCGTGTTTATATTATAATGCCCAGGCCCTCAAAAATCAATATGTTTTGCACGCTTTTTGAAAATGTTGCGTGTAAATTTTGAAAAGCGGTATTGCAATTCAAAGAGCACAGCGCTATAATATCCATACAGATTGGATCTACACCAACCTATCTGCCTGACAACACAATGACAACAGGAATTATGATACACCGTAATTCTTGGATAATCTAAGCAATCCCGATAATCGGAGCTAAACGGTCTATACAAAACTGTTTAGGTCATGGTTTCAGGGAGCGAGTGGGAATAATCCCCGAAAGGCCGAAAAGCCTTGCAAATGCTGGACTTTTTAAGCCTTGAAGCCCCTCGCGGCAGCGATTTGGCAACAGAATTTTATGAATTGCAAGAAAAGATCTGCCTGATCTCAAATGAGATCAGGCAGATCTTTTTGCCGACATTTAGAGACAACGATATTGTTTCCAGAATTGGTCAGTTCCTTTTCGGCTTACTTTTCCTGTGTGCTGAGCGTTGCGACAACAGGCGCTGTGCCAGGATGAAAACGACCGCGCTCAGGGTGATGACCATACCGACGGCCTTTCCCGGCAGCTGATAGCGCAGCTCGATCTGGTGTTCTCCGGGATTCACCTCGAAGGCAAGCATACAGTCCCAATTCTTCATGGTCTGTACCTTTTCTCCGTCAACGGTTACTTGCCAGCCTGCGTCATAGGGAATGGTGGACACCAGATAGGGGGTGTCCTCCTTTACTTGACAGTTGACGGTGAGATGGGAACTTGTGACCTTACGGATCTCCATGGGAGTATTTTGTACATACGTACTGTACCGAGCCAGAGCATCCTCATCCTGAACAAAAACGCGGATCATCCCGGTGTCTATTTCTTGATTTTCGGTTGGTTGAACCCGAAATGTTATGACATTGCCCTGCGCATATTCGCCCAGCAGGCAGATGGGGCTGCAGCTTGTCAGCGCAACCGATTCCCAGCTCCCGTCTCGAAGGATCTGAACTGTAAAGGGCCAGTCCTTTTCGTTATACGCTCCGGGGAACTGGAGGCACACATGGCCGGAGATCGGCGCGTTGCAGGTAAACAAAGCGCTTCCGTCCTGCTGCGTTTGGGCGGTCAGATCATCTGCCGGGACAAACACATCCTCGTTTATTTCCGGTGCAAGGGAACGCCAGCATGCATTCTGGAAGTCACAGCCCTCTTTGTCAAAGATGCCGTTTGAGATCCTGCCCGAGGCCATAATCAATGGCAGCGCATAAGGATTGCGATAGACGGAAAGATTTTTCTCCGTAACGCCGACGAGAGTATATTTTTCGCGGTCGGTGTCGAGCGGTTCCTCTGAAAGCACATATCGCACGCCGAGCAGACTTTCCGTAGCTGCAGGGCTTTTCCCGGTGTAATGAGCCCACGCCATATGGCGTTCAACGCCCAGCTTCCATAGAAAATCCAGAGATTCCAGGCGTTCCGCCGAGGAGAAATTGCTGATTCCCGGAATCCCCAGTGCCATGTTATCCGTATAGGTCTGGCAGTCCGTTTTTTCGATCCGGTAAAAGGCGTCATCCTCCGGTATCAGTGCCAAGCCCTGACGAACGTGGTCAAGGTACTGATTGTGGGCGTCGTAGTGGGCACAGTCAAATAACGTGTTGATGCTGTGGATGGTCAGCACGGAGTTTGCAAAGCTGTTGCCGACCATCAGGCAGAACAGCGCTATTGCCGCACCGCGCCGGCTCTTGGTGAGCAGATAAATAAGTCCCGTGCCTGTAAGCAGCAGGAACAGATCCAAATACAGGCGCTTTGCGTCGGTGTAGGAATAATTATGGGAGAAGATCAGAAACACTGCGAACAGACATCCGGCAAAGCACCGGCCGATGGTCCGGGAAGAAAGACTTTTCCATCTGCATACCGAGTGCCATGCAATGGCAAGCAGAAAGAAGCTGCACACAAAGCTGTACCGGTAATTGAACATTCTGTTTTTGGTGAAGCAATGCCAGATGGTATTCAGAAGACTGTTATGGAAGGAGAATACCATCACCAGCAGCACGCCCGCAGCTACCGCCTTCCATCGGCGGCGAATGTCAGGGTTCAGGAAAAACAGCACGACGAAAATCACCGGAATGATTCCCACAAAGATAATAGGCAATCCGTTATAGAATTGCTCACCGTTGGTCGTTCCGGTGAACAGCTTGGAAAACAAACTGTCAAAGGTGAAATCGATGCGCATTTCCAGCTCGCTTTTCCGCCCAACGGGTAAAGACAGCGCCGTGGGAACCGTATTCCATGCGCTCAGAGCACCTGCCAGCAGACTGGATGCCGCAAAGGGAACCACCGTTTTTTTCAGGCTGTTGGCAATTCCGTCCTTGTGGGTCAGAATCAGAGCGATATACATCAAAACCGAAGCTGCACACACCATGAATCCGGTGTAATAGTTAGCCACAACAGTAACTGCTAACGAAAGAATATAAAGCAAAGACTTGTTTTCTTTCACGAGCCGCTGTAGCCCCAGCGCGACCAGCGGCAGCAGTGCCATGGCATCCAGCCATGAAAGCAGGCTGTAGTAAGAAACGGCATAGCCCATGAAGCCGTAGCTGACAGAAAGTGCTGCCCGTACCCACGGGTTTTCCTTTTTTTGATATCCGGCCCATGCGCAGAAGCTGAGGCTTGCGATCAGATATTTCAGATAAATGATGATATGCAGTGCCAGAAGGATCTGACTCTCGGGGAACAGGGCAAAGAGGAGGTAAAGCGGGCTTGCCAGATAGTAGGAATACAACCCTCGGAAATTTCCGCCCAGAACATTGGAAAAAGTGTAGTCGATATTGTTTTCCGTCAGCAGAACGCTCCGGAAATAGTGATAAAAGCTCAGATATTGATTTCTTCCGTCAGAACTGACCATGGCTCTGTCGCCGAAAGGGTACAGTCGGCAGCAGATCATGATGGCAAGAAAAACTGCCGTCAGTGTTACCGCTGTCAACAGATAAGGAAACCAAGGCCTTTTAAACAGGCCTATTTTATCCTGATGATGACTTCTGCCGTGTTTGGCAGCCTTGTTTTTGCGCCCTGCAGTCATATCAGCCATTCAGAAATACCTCCACGATACCGAACTTCTCTTATGTGCAACATTTTCTTCGCGTATCGGAAAAACCGGCGAGACCGTTTTCCCATATTTGAAATTGCAAACCGGCCGGATGCAATATCATACTCACGCAAGCGAACGCCGGTTTGGGAATAGATCATGTATACTATGTAAACTTCAATATAATATAATACTTTCCAATAATCAATATATTTCTCGTTTCTCGTGCTTTCGAAAATAGTGCTTGTGATTTTTGCGATGATCTGTGAAATGATGGCTGCATGATGTCAACGGACTTTTTTGAGCCTTGATATCTCTCGCGGCAACGACTTGGTATCAGAATTTCATGATTCGCAAGAAAAGAGCTGCCTGATCTCAAAGGAAGCCAGACAGCTTTTTTATCTACTTTAGCGGATACTAGTCAATACACATAAAATGTCGAGAAATGCAATCATAAGGAATGAGAAGGTTTTTCACAGCGCGTTGCGCTGTTCGACGGGCATGCGGTATTCCGGTTTGACGTGGTAGGCGACCTCGGCATACTGCCGCGCACGTGCGCGCAGCGAGAAGTTGCCCTTCTGACTGCACCAGACGTAGAGTTCGTGGCAGACCAGATCCGTTGCGATGCGCGAGAGCAGATCCGGCGGCTCCTCCGTGTCGATAATGCCCGCCTTGGCGCAGTTATTGGCCAGCGTTGCAAACAGATCGTCCAGCGCATGGATGGCCGTGCGGATGCCTTCGGGCGACTCGAACTGCATGATGAAGAGTGTGCTCGTCAGTTCGGGGCCGAAGTCATAAGCGATCGTGATGAACCGGTCGAACAGCTGCCAGATGCGCTCAAAGTCATTATCTGCGTGCGCAAACTTCATGAAGCTCTTGTCGTCATTGTGCTGCGGCTTTTCCACCATATATTCCAGAATGCTGCGCTTGCCGTTGAAAGAAGAGTAAAAGACGGAGCGGGAGATACCGCATGCCTTGCAGATGTCGTTGACGGTCACGTTGTTATATCCGTCGCGCTTAAAGAGGGAAATGGCTGTTTCCGCGACTTCCTCTTTGAATTTCCAGGAAGAATCTTGTACTTCAAACACCCCTGACGAAAAATGTTCGCCTTTTTCAAACATTATACGACTTTTGTTTCTGTGATTCAACACACATAAGATTTTATTCGCAATTCTTTTACAACTTTTTTGTGACTTGTTTCAAAAATGCCCTGGAGGCATTGACATTGCAGGGTTAATAAATTAACATGGCGACGCTGGGAGCCGTTCAAGTGTCCGAACGGCCAGTCGTTATTTGGATGTAAACTATCAGAGAAGGAAGCGAGAACATGACAAAAGACGAGAAAATTGCAAAGCTCGGCAAAGAAATCACGGATCGCGCAACGGTCCTGCTCGGCAAGGACAAGATCACGCCGGATGCCCCGGAGTATCTGGGCATCAACTCCGCCCTGAAGTTCACGGCGGTGAAGTATGATGAGAAGATGGCGGACGATATCCTCGATATCGCCCTGACGATGAAAAAGCGCGTGCCGCTCACGATCGAGCAGCTTGCGAAGAAAAACCCGCAGTTCGACAGAGCCTATCTGGAAAAAGCGATGCAGGCTATCAGCGAGAGCGGCCTGGTCGAGTTCCATTGGGAGAATCTCGACGGCAAGAACCCGAACCATGAAAAGCGCTGGGTGCTGGACATGTTCGTTCCCGGCAGTGCCGAGATCATGATGATCAATCCCGAGCAGTCGGATATGTTCCCGGAGACGGCAGACTTCTTCGAGCGCATGGCGTATCTGCCGCTGGCGGGCATCACCGAGATGGTGCCTCCCGGAGGCGCCGGCATCGGCATGCACGTCATCCCGGTCGAAAAGG
>ERZ780151.1816-NODE-1816-length-14094-cov-2.482014_pt1 | contig 14094 bp, 8 predicted proteins | sample MGYA00510983_ERZ780151 | MGnify/ENA primary metagenome ERZ780151 (study PRJEB29588, sample SAMEA2144623) | human gut metagenome | biome: human gut; feature: human-associated habitat; material: faeces | place: Denmark | collected 2008/2010 ... | reverse complement strand
AGAACACGTATGGATCGCGCCAGTCGGTCGGCAGATAGATCGTTTCGTCCGGTCCGAATGTTTCTTCTTCGTGTTTCGTCCAACTGTCCAGATCACGGCTCGTCGCGTGGCAGACGTACTGCCGCTGCGGATTCTGTTCAAAGACGCAGTAATATAAATGGTAAATCCCATCTACCTTGATGACAGATCCCGTTCCTCCCAGAATCCCAATCGCCGTCTCCGGCCCGTAATGCACCATATCTTTTGTGTTTAGCAGATGCCAGCCGTCTTTCCTGTCGCTGCCGAAATATGGATTCCAGTTTTTCAGATAAAAAAGGTGGAATTTCCCATCTTCATAATAAGGAATCACATCGCCGACACGAGCATGCTGCGGGGTATAAAATAACTGCATATTTTTTCTTCTCCTTTCTGTTTTTCTGCGGTTTTTCCCGCTTTTTCGTACTCTTTTTCCGATGCTTTTATTATACTTTTTTCCCTGTAAAATTACAATTAAAATCAGGTATATTTGCCCCGATTTCCGGCAATACTTTTTCATGAAACCACCAAAGAAAGCAAGAAAGGAAGATGCACGATGAGTGGAGATGCAGAGCTTTTAAACTTTATTTACCAGAACTCCCAGATGGGTGTCGACACGATCCGGCAGCTCATTGGAGTCGTTGAGGACAAAGACTTAAAAGAACATCTGAAAACCCAGTTTCAGGGCTATGAAGAATTTCATCAAGCGGCAAAGGAGCTGCTGAATGAACACGGCTACGATGAAAAAGGCCTTGGCATAATGGAAAAAGCACGCACGTATTTTATGATAAACCTGCAGACTATGACGGATCCGTCCGCCTCACACATTGCCAGCATGCTGATTACCGGAAGCAGCATGGGCATCGTCGAGGCAATCCAGAAGTACCGCCAGTATGAGGACGCGGATCCCAAAATCCGGGATCTGATGGATAAGCTGCGAAAATTTGAAGAACACAACATGGAAAAATTAAAAGATTTCTTATGAAAATCATATTCAGCCAAACTACCCGCATCTGCAGACACGCTCTAGTAGCAGCTTCTTTTAGATGCAAAGGAATCGAGAAACGATCCGGTACCGGCACAAAACAGTGCCGCACCGGATTTTGAGTTGTTTTGACCGTTTTACAAACTTTACATACATTTAACACAAAACTGTTTTTAGATGTGTTATCTTCTAAATGTAGGTTTTTTCTCGAGTAAGACCTGCAAAACGTGTATCTATTGTTAAAACCACGAAAAGAAAAAGAAAATTACGTAAAGGGAGAAATTATGGACATTTTTGGAGTGTTATCCTTTGTCGGTGGCCTTGCCATGTTCTTATACGGCATGAGTGCCATGGGCGATGGCCTGACCAAACTTTCCGGCGGTAAACTGGAATACCTGCTGGAAAAGCTGACCTCAAAGCGGATTATGGCAGTTCTTTTAGGTGCCGGTGTTACCGCAGTTATCCAGTCCTCTTCTGCAACTACTGTTATGGTTGTCGGATTCGTAAACTCCGGCATCATGAAGCTGAACCAGGCAGTCGGCATCATCATGGGTGCCAACATCGGTACCACCATCACTTCCTGGATCTTAAGTCTTACCGGCATTCAGGGCGACAATGTATTCATTAAAATGCTGAACCCGTCGTCCTTTTCCCCCATTCTTGCAATCATCGGCGTTTTTATGCTGATGCTGGCAAAGAGCGATAAAAAGAAAAATGTCGGTACTCTGTTAACCGGTTTTTCCATTCTGATGTTTGGTATGCACACCATGAGCAGCGCTGTATCACCGCTCGCAGATGTACCGGAATTCACGGGACTTCTCGTAAAATTCTCAATTCCGGTGCTCGGTGTTCTTGCCGGAACCATTCTGACCGCCGTGATCCAGAGTTCCTCTGCTTCTGTCGGTATTCTTCAGGCACTCTGCGCAACCGGTTCCGTCAGCTACGCCGTAGCGATCCCGATCATCATGGGACAGAATATCGGTACATGTATCACCGCATTGCTCTCCTCCATCGGTACAAGCCGCAATGCACGCCGTACCGCAATGGTTCACCTTTATTTTAATATCATCGGTACTGTTCTTTTCCTGGTTCTCTTCTATGGAATCAATGCCTTTGTACATTTTCCATTCCTGGAAACCTCGGCAAATGCAGCCGGCATCGCAATCGTTCACTCCGGCTTCAATATTTTCGCAACACTGATCCTGTTCCCGTTTGCAGACGGACTGGTCAAACTTGCGAAACTGACCATTCCGGACGGACCGGAAGAAAAAGCAGACGAAGCTGTTCAGATGCTCGATACCCGTTTCCTCGACAGCCCGGCTTTTGCTCTGCAGCAGTGTAAAGTTGCAGCCGCAAAAATGGCAGAACTGACCGAAACCGGCCTTGTTACTTCTGTTGACCTGATGGCCTCCTACAACGAGGCGGATGCGGAAAATGTAGATATTCTTGAGAAAAAGGTGGATCATTTTGAAGATGCCCTCGGCACATATCTGGTGAAGCTTTCCAGTGAAAAGCTTTCCCCGAAGGACAGCCAGACACTTTCCATGATCCTGCACTGCATCGGCGATTTCGAACGAATTTCCGATCACACCGTCAACATCATGAAAGCTGCAAGAGAGATGCATGACAAGAACCTGCAGTTCTCTTCTGACGGAGCCGCAGAGCTTGCTGTTTATGGAAAAGCAGTCAAAGATATTGTCAGCCTGACCTTCTCCGTTTTCAATAATGAAGATGTGAAAAAAGCAAATGAAGTGGAACCGCTCGAGCAGGTGATTGACAGCCTGAATTCCAGCCTGAAGAACCACCACATCGAACGGCTCCAGAGTGGAAAATGCACGATCGAGCTTGGTTTTATCCTTTCCGATGTGATGACCGACTTCGAACGGATTTCCGACCACTGCTCCAACATTGCCGTCTGCGTCAGCCAGATCCACAGCGGATCCTTTGATACACATGAGTATCTGCATGCATTAAAGAAAGAAGAAGAATTTGAGACAGAATATAAAGAGCTGAAAAAACAGTATCAGCTGCCAACGCTGAAAGCCTAAAAACAGACTGTACTGTAACCATAAGCTGTACAACCGGGAATTTTTATGGTAAGAATCTTCCCTTCCTTAGGCTGTCACTGTTTTGTTTTATTACCATATCACAGATGCATTACTCAATCTACTATTTTTCTCTGAATTTTTCCCAAAAATACCGACTGCCCATCAATATTGATATATTCTACATTGGCAGTCGGTATTTCTATTTCATTCTATTCTTTTCTTTATACCACCTGATCCTTCGCAATAAATACCGGGAAGGAATCGGTTCCTTTGAGCTGTTTTCCCTCAGATACCGTAACGTATTTATCAGAAACAACGTACTCAATCTCAGCGCCTGCTTCAATCACGGTATCCTGCATCAGAATGCAGTTCTTTACTTTTGCTCCCTTGGCTACCTTGACACCACGGAACAAAATGCTGTTTTCGATTTCGCCTTCGATCACACAGCCGTCTGCTACCATCACGTTTTTCGCTTTTGATCCGTTGATATAACGGGTCGGATTGTCGTCGCGGACTTTGGTATAGATCGGGTTGCCGGAGAAGAGACTATCGAGATTCTCATCTTTTAAGAGCTTCATGTTCTCATCGAAATAGCTCTTCATATCGTCGATTCTTGCCTGATAACCGGTAAACTCATATCCCTGAATGTTCAGTTTCTCCGTTTGCGGTGCCAGGACATCACGCTCAAAGAATTTATTTCCAAGGACAAAGCCTTTTTTGATTTCGTCGATCAGAAGCTTACGCTCCATCACGTAGATATTCATCGATACATTTTGTACTCCGTGTTCCTCTGAGTTTACAAAAATCTTGCTGATCTTCTGTCCTGCCATGGAGAAGGTGTAGTGCAGATAATTGGTTTTCTCGTAAGAGCTTCTGACGCCTTCCGGAATCGGCTGCTTGGTATAAGCTGCAGTAACATCTGCGCCGCTTTCGATATGCTGATTCAGCATCTCTTTGAAATCAAAATTGCAGGCAATGTTGGTGTCCGCCATAACAACGTATTTTTCTTTCTGCCATTTCAGAAAATCGAGAACATTTGCCAGCGCTTCCACTCTTCCGGAATACACCTGAATTTTCTTCTCGGAATAAGGCGGAACAATGTTTAAGCCGCCTTTTTTTCTGGCAAGATCCCACTCACGTCCGGAGCCGAGATGATCCATCAGCGAATGGTAATTTTTGCGGACGATAATGGATACATTTCCGATTCCGCAGTTTACCATGCTGGATAAAATAAAGTCCACCATGCGGTAACGGCTGGCAAAAGGAATGGAGGCCATCAGACGCTCGTTTACCAGATCCGGTACCTGATCATCATAGCTGTTTGGGAAAATGATGCCCAGTGCATCTGCATTTGCGTTTACCATTCTTCTTCACCATCCTTTACATTTGCATTTACCATTGCATTTGGTCCTACTTTGGCACGCTCACCGATATGGATTCCGGATCCGATGGTGGCAACACCTTTTTCACCGTCATGCGGCATTTCTCCTACCACGGCATTCTGGCCAATCACAACGTTTTCCGCAACGATACAGTGTTTCACGACTGCTCCGGATTCGATCACGGTTCCTCCCATGATAACGGCATCTTCTACTTCTGCGCCCTCTGCAACCTTTACACCGGAGAACAGAATCGAACGTTTGACATGACCTGCAATACGGCAGCCATCGGTGATCATACAGTTTTCCACAACAGCGGTTTCGGTGATCTTATGGCCTGTTTTTCCGCTGTTTCGGCTGTAAATCTTCCAATCATTGTCAAACAGGTTGATTCCGCTGTGTTCCGGATCGAGGATTTCCATATTTGCCTCCCACAAAGAGGAGATGGTTCCTACATCTTTCCAGTATCCGCTGAAATGATAAGCGTACATATTGCGTCCGTCTTTTAAAAGATTCGGGATGATGTTGTTTCCGAAATCGTTCGAAGAATTCGGGTCTGCCTCGTCCTCAATCAGATATTTTTTCAGGATATCCCAGTTGAAAATGTAGATACCCATGGATGCCAGATTGGATTTCGGCTGTTTTGGTTTTTCCTGGAACTCGGTGATTTTGTCATTTTCATCTGCCACCATAAGTCCGAAACGGGATGCCTCCTCCCACGGCACTTCCATAACCGCAACGCTGAATTCTGCGCCCTTTTCCTTATGGAAGCGGAGGAAATCGCTGTAGTCCTGTTTGCAGATCTGGTCTCCGGAAAGGATGATGACGTACTCCGGATCGTAGCTCTCGATGAATGGAATGTTCTGGTAGATGGCATTCGCAGTTCCTTTATACCAGTCAGAACCTGAGGCTTTCTGATAAGGAGGCAGCACGTGAACACCTCCATGGAGGCGGTCCAGATCCCACGGCTGGCCGTTTCCTATGTACTCATTTAACACCATTGGCTGATACTGTGTCAGAATACCTACGGTATCAATTCCGGAATTTACGCAGTTAGAAAGTGGGAAATCGATGATTCTATATTTTCCACCAAATGGAACTGCCGGTTTTGCAAGCTTCTCGGTCAGCGCATAAAGGCGAGATCCCTGACCTCCGGCAAGAAGCATTGCTATCATTTCTTTTGCCATAATCTATCCCCCTGTTTTAATAGATGCATTCATTATAACACACTATTTTCTCTATGGACAATCTTTTTGTGCATTTTTCACTATTTTTTATTTTTTTACCGATTTTATTCTGTATTTTTCTCCAGTTTTACAGTTCTTTCGTGAGCTTTTTACATTTTGTGCCACCAAGCCGGGCTTGCAGATTGCGGAAATCGCTTATCTCTTGCAGTCACAGCCTTGCTCCTTTGACCGTACAAAAAGCAGCCCCGCAAAGCCTTATGGTAAAGGTCTGCGGGGCTGCTTCTATGTTTTTTTGATTTTTTATGCTTTTGTAACGGTAACTGCCTCTTCGAGATCGAACTGGTCACCGTACGGTTTACAGTCATCATAGGCGAGGGACTGCAGAACAACATTCAGAATACGGTACGCACAGGTCTGAAGCTGTCCAAGCGGCAGGGTTCCGTCTGCGACAGATGCTACAATTTCCTGGCGGTTTCCTTTCTGGCCAGGCATCTGCAGATCGTTTCCTGCAAGAACACATTCTCTTGAAGTGGAATGTCCGTATTTCAGGTTATATTTGTAAGCGAACAATCCGCTCATGTCCTCTGAGGTTCCCCAGTCGGTCATGACATAGCCTGCGAAGCCCCACTCATCTCTTGCTGCTGCTGTCAGAAGGTCGTGGCTGTTGGCAGTATGTACACCGTTTACCAGGTTATACGAGGACATGATTGTCATCGGCTGTGCTGTCTTGACTGCGATTTCAAAGCCCTTCAGATAGATTTCACGCATTGCACGCTCGCTGATATGCTCATTGACGTACATACGGTTGTCTTCCTGGTTGTTGGCTGCAAAGTGCTTGATACTGGTTCCGATTCCGGCATGGGACTGGATTCCTCTGGTATCGGCTGCTGCACACAGACCTGCCACAAGCGGATCCTCTGAATAGTACTCGAAGTTTCTTCCGCACAGCGGATTTCTGTGAATGTTCATGCCAGGTGCCAGCCATACGGAAATGTGGAATTCTTCCATCTCTTTTCCGACGATATCACCGCATTTCTGGATCAGATCCATGTTCCACGATTGTGCAAGGAGTGCTGCTACCGGGATTGCGGTGCAGTACTGGAAATACTCCGTGCCGCCTTCCGGAACTTCGATTTCATTTTTGTTAAACGCATCTTCCAGAGGATTTCCGGAGGATACCATCTTTCCGTCTGCATCAACGACAAAGTGCGGAATCAGACGAAGACCGGCCGGACCGTCTGCAAGAATCGTATTGTAAATACCTCTGTCCGCAAGAAGAATGGAAGTTGTATCTCCCGCTGCTCCAGGCGCCATATCGGAAGAAGATCCGATAAAGCCTTCCTGTCCGAGGCCGTCTGCCGTACCATTGCAAACGGTAGCCATCTCCTCTACGGTCAGCTGCGATACGAGATCTTTTAATGTTGCTTTTCCGCTCTTTACATCTGCCGCAGTCAGCTTCTCTCCCTCATAAACTGGGAATGCTTCCGGTGTTCCACTGTAGATAACGGTCTCTGTCTTGATGCATTTACTGCAAATCTCAATCTGTTTTGCAGCTGCTTTTTCTTCTGCCTCACCTTCATAGCTGTACGGTGTTACGCCTGCTTTGGAGAGTTCCTGCGGAGCGTCATCTGCCGGGAAGAGATTCTTTCCCTGAACCGTAACAACGGTCTCTTTGAGATTCAGGGCTGCTGCCACTTTCGTTGTTCTGGAGCTGTTACCGACACGGATGTAATACGTTCCTGCTTCGAGTACCCATGCTGCTTTTTTCTCATCGTAGGAAGCCATAGATCTCGTCGGGAAGGAAATGGTAATCGTCTGGGACTCACCCGGCGAGAGCAGATCGGATTTTCCGAAGCCGCCAAGCTCCTGATACGGTTTCTCAATCGTTCCATCCGGTGCGGAATAGTAAACCTGTACGACTTCTTTTCCGGCGAATGTATCACCAATATTCTTTACGGATGCGGTAACGGTAACGTTCTTATCATCTGCCTCCACGTCCCTTACTTCCGTCTCAAAATCAGTATAGCCTTTGCCATAGCCGAAGCAGTAGTTCGGGGTTACGTTGAAGGTATCAAAATAACGGTAGCCGACATAAATGCCGTCGCTGTAATACTCATCGTTGGTGTCACCGTTGTTGTGGCTGAAATTTTTTGAGGACGGATAGTCTTCATAGGAAGCAGCCCATGTATCGGTCAGCTTTCCTGATGGGATGCTCTTTCCGAGAACAACGTCTGCAACGATGTTTCCGGTTGCATTTCCGGCCTGTCCTGCAAGAAGAATTGCATTCAGTCCTTTGATTTTCTTTAACTCTGTGGTGTCTACAAGGTTCGCAATATTCAAAATTAAAACTGTTTTCTCATAATGCTCTGCCAGATAGGCAATGTCAGCGAGCTCGTTTTCGCCGAGCAGATAATCGCATGCTCTGTTATAGCGGTCTGCACCTTCACCGGAGTTTCTTGACAGAACGTAGATAGCGGTATCGGTGTCCTCTTTTTCGGTAATCGCAGGTACGTCAGGCTGCACAAATGCTTCCGAGAACATGACAGCAAAAATCGGAATGTGAAGCTCCTCTGCTTTTTTTGCCAGCTCTGCCTGATATGCAGCCTGCGCATCTGCAAGCACTTTGTCATATTCGTCAAGCCATTTACCGGTCAGAATTTCAAAGCCGGCCTCTTTTAAGCCCTGTTCAATCGTAACAACCGTTCTTGTGTTAACGTCTCCGGAACCGGTACCCCCTTTTACCGTGTGGCGGACGCCGTTACCATAAACTGCGACTTTTCCTGCACCGGCAAGCGGCAGGGTTCCGTCGTTTTCAAGAAGTGTCATGCACTCACCGGCCAGTTCACGTACCAGCGCGGAATGTTCTTTTTCTCTAGCAGATACTTCTCCTGTTTTTGATGCATAAAATGTTGCCATAATTCTAATACCTCCCAATAATAAATTCACATATAGCGCTTTTATTGTAACGCATTTTTCGTCATTATGCAAAAGTTTTTTCACCCGTTTTCTCATATTTTATTTGTATTTTGTGCATTTTCTCTTATTATCCGACTTTTCTGTCTTTTTTTCGCTCATTGATTTCTTTTTTTATTTTTTATATTGATGCTTTTATTCTATTGATTTTTCTGTAAACGATACGCTTTTTCCACCTTTTTTCGTCTTCTTTCACAAAATTCGTTGACGCGTTTGATTTTGGCAGTATAATGGAATCAGAGATCAATTTTAGGAGGCCCCAATTATGTTAAAACAACTTTCTATTTTCGCAGAAAATAAAAAAGGCACGATGCAGCAGATCACACAGATTCTGTTTGAAAATGACGTCAACATTTTAGGTTCCGTCAACAATGACAGCGCAGAGTACGGCATTGTCCGCATGGTCGTTTCCGATCCGGATAAAGCAGAGCAGGCGCTTCAGGCTGCCGGTTACATGACACGCCAGACGGATGTACTCGGTGTCGAGGTAGTTGATCAGCCGGGTAACTTAAATTCCCTTCTGAAAACACTGCTTGAGACAAATATCGACATCGACTATATCTATCTCTCTTTCAACCGCGAGTCCGGCTGCCCGATCATGGTGTTTCATGTACCGGATGTATACGAGACAGAAGCAAGCTTAAAGAGCAAGGGATATACCGTTCTCTAGAGCATGTTTGAAAAACACGAAAAAAGACATCTGGCGAAGTGATTTTTCACCTCTGCAGATGTCTTTTTCTATATCATCTATTCTTTTTCTTCATCCTCAAACAGATGATCCCGCGTAATGTTCTTTGCCCACAGTCCGCTCTTATACCGTTTCAGAACCCACGGCCATTTTACAAACTCATCTGTACACAGCAGGAAATAAACCACAAGGACAGGAAGCTTGAAGACAAACGCTGCAATAAATCCAAGCGGCACCGCGTAGCACCACATATCAATCGTATCGCAGACCAGTCCGAACTTTGTGTCACCTCCGGCACGGAATACTCCGGCAATCAGCGTTGTATTGACGGCAGTCCCCATAATATAATAGGTGTTAATCAGCAGCATATATTTCAGATAATGCATCGCGGTCTCATTTAAAGAAGCAAACTTCAGTACAAACGGCGTGATACCCAGTACAACCAGTCCGCCCACAGCTCCGGTAACAACCGTCAGCTTCAGCAGTTTAGACGCATATTCCTTCGCCTTTTCCAGATTTCCTTCTCCCATAACATTTCCAAGCAGAATACCGCCCGCACTTGCCACACCAAAGCACAGCACAGTTCCGATATTTCTTACAACGACAACGAGCGAGTTTGCCGCTACCGCATCGCTTCCCAGATGGCCCAGGATCACAGAATACATCGAAAATGCAACGCCCCAGGAAAGATCATTTCCAAGCGCCGGAAGTGACAGCTTCACAAAATCGGAAAACAGCAGCTTGTTGCGGATGAACATGTACCGCAGATCGAGCTTAATATCCTTACTCATGATCGACACAATCACACAGCCGATCAATTCAATGACACGCGACATCGCCGTTGCGATTGCAACACCGGTTGCTCCAAGCTTCGGAAATCCGAAGAGGCCAAAAATGAAGCATGCGTTGAAAAATACGTTCAGTGCGAATGCCATCATATTCATCGCCATGCTGATCGTCACACGGCCGAGGCTTCGAAGTACCGCAAGATAGATCTCCGTGATGCCCCAACACAGGTAGGTCACACCCATGACGCGCAGATACGAAGCACCGATCCGGATCAGTTCCGCATTATCTGTAAACAGACGCATCATCATCTGTGGCATGGTAAAAGCAATTCCTGCCACAACAACGGAGATGATGACGGAGAATCGAAGTGCGATTCCCTCGACAGTCTGAATTGCGCGCATATTGCCCTTTCCAAAGTACTGGGCACACAGAAGTGTTGCTCCTGTTCCCAGTCCGTAATAAACCATAAATAATACATTTGCATAGTTGGATGCCAGGGATACCGCGGAAATAGCGGACTGTCCCACGTAGTTCAGCATCACGACATCGGCAGAGTTGACTGCCGCGCTTAAAAGATTCTGAATCACAATCGGCAGAACCAGCTTAAAAATCTGGCTGTAAAAGCCCTGCTCTTTTGTTGTTGCCCTCATGTTTCTTCTCCATTTCTCTTCTTTATTTGTTTTCTTTCTTTTCCTGTTTTGCCTTCACATACGGATATCGGACCTGCGTGTAAACAAACATCACCAGAATATAGATGCCGCATGCAATCGCCGCTGGAACCGTAAGATCCGACAGATTGACATACGAGGTTCCGATCATCAGAATGCCGATAAAAAACAGCAGAATGTGAAGTGTCCGCTTTTTCATACAAAACGCAGATTTCTGATACTCTTCCGGGAAGATATCCGGCAGACGCCAGCAGGCCAGGAGTACCATAAATTCCGTCACCATATCGGTTCCGACACCCATGTTGGAAATCAATGTCAGATCCATTCCCGTAAGGATCGGAATGGCGCCCATCAGGAAAAAGACCATCAGAAGGATCGCCGGAACACCGTTTCTATTCTCCTCCGCGGTTTTTTCCGGCAGCCAGCCCTGTTTTGCGGCAGCCTGCAGTCCTCTTGTCACCCAGCTCAAGGTTCCGTTCAGGGTGGTAAGCAGCGCAAATACGGCACCACCGAACACGAAAAACAGGTACAGCCAGGTTGGAAAAATCTCCTGCGCGACAAGCGTCAGGTTCTGAAATGCGACCGTTTCGACCGGAAGCACGCCGCCTGCCACGATACCGATCAGCACGTAGAATACAGCAACGATACTCGTGGAAAGCACGATAACCTTTGGAATCGTGCGGGACGGCTCCACGATATCATCTCCGTTCTCCGCAACGAATTTTGCGCCTCCGCACGCAAAACTCAAAAGTGCCACGCCTGTGAAAAAGTTCTTCGGACCGTTCGGCATCAGGTTGGATACCGTCGGTGTCAGGGCATCCCAGCTCACCTTGGGCAGACCGAATACAATAAATAAGAACAGGCTCAAAAGCAACAGCACAACCATGCCCTTTTGCACCAGTGCGCTCGATTTCAGTCCGATGAGATTGATGGCGGTGCAGATAACAAGTGCTGCCATTGCGACAGCCGACTCGCCAAACTGCGGAAAAATCGAGCAGAAATAGCTTGCAAAGCCTTTCGCGTACGTTGCGATCAGAACCTGGCTTAAGACAAACATCGCAATGTACATAAAGCCGGCTTTTTCACCCATCAATCGTCGGATGTAAGTAAAGCCGGCGCCTGATGACGGGATTGCGGACGTCAGGATGATGAACGGTACACAGGTGATAACGGCAAGCACGGCACCTAAAATAAACGCTGCGGCAATGCCGTGTCCTGTCAGACCGATGACGATTCCCGTCAGTACCATGATGCCCGAACCGATGATCTGTCCGATCGCAAGTCCCATACAGTCGGAAATATTCAATTTTTTATGACCTTCCCCCATACATTTTCCTCCCTTTTTCTCCCAATGTACTCTCGTTTCTGTTGGCGGATCCCAACAGAAATGCATAAAATCCTATTTTTTTATTCTACCGAAATCTCATCGTTTGTCAATTTGCAAAATGCGCAAGGTTTAACGCTTTACCTGTACAGAATAGACAAATATTATAATTGAACTTATTTTTCTTCTATTTTGAACTTTTCAATATTTTTTATAAATTTCAGCTTTTCTATTGAACTTTCTTCCCGCTCATGCTACAATAAGCACAGTTTTGAACTTTCTTTATTTTGCATTCTATTTTAAGGAGATTTTCTATGACAAATGAAACCTTTTCCGACCGTCTGAAACTGGCCATGCAGGCGAAACAGTTCAAGCAGGTCGATTTGATCCGAGCGGCCCAGCGGCGCGGTGTGAAACTTGGAAAAAGCCATGTCAGCCAGTATGTCAGCGGAAAAACGGTTCCGCGCTCCGACATTCTTCACTTTCTGGCCGATGTGCTCCAGGTCGATCCCGACTGGCTGCTTGCAAAAGATTCCACAGTAAACTATACGGCAGATACGGTTTCCGATCCGGCAGAATCCTTTTCTGATCCATCTGCCGCTTCCCTTTCCCAGACAAAAACAGGAGGTTCCCCTATGCGAGAATTTAAAAAATCATCGAAACTCGACAATGTCTTATATGATGTCCGCGGACCTGTCGTAGAAGAAGCAAACCGCATGGAAGCGTGCGGCACACAGGTTCTGAAACTGAACATTGGAAATCCGGCTCCATTTGGCTTCCGTACTCCTGATGAGGTCATCTACGACATGAGCCATCAGCTTACCGACTGCGAGGGTTACTCTCCTTCCCAGGGTCTCTTCTCTGCACGAAAAGCGATCATGCAGTATGCGCAGTTAAAGAAACTGCCAAATGTTTCTATCGATGATATCTACACTGGAAACGGCGTCAGTGAGCTGATCAACCTCTGCATGTCCGCTCTTCTGGATGACGGGGATGAAATCCTCATCCCATCCCCGGATTACCCGCTCTGGACCGCCTGCGCAACGCTGGCCGGCGGAAAAGCCGTCCACTACATCTGCGATGAACAGTCCGAATGGTATCCGGACATCGATGATATGCGAAAAAAAATCACCGACCGCACAAAAGCGATTGTTATCATCAATCCGAATAACCCGACCGGTGCACTCTATCTGAAAGAGGTACTGCAGCAGATTGTCGAGCTTGCCAGAGAACATCAGCTGATCATCTTTTCCGATGAAATTTATGACCGGCTCGTCATGGACGGTCTCGAGCATGTTTCTATTGCATCCCTCGCACCGGATCTGTTCTGTGTCACCTTCAGTGGTCTTTCCAAATCGCACATGATCGCAGGCTTCCGTATCGGCTGGATGATCTTAAGCGGAAATAAAGCTATCGCAAAGGACTATATTGAAGGACTCAAAATGCTTTCCAACATGCGTCTCTGCTCCAATGTTCCGGCACAGTCCGTTGTCCAGACCGCTCTTGGCGGCCACCAGAGTGTCAACGACTACATCATTCCGGGCGGACGAATTTACGAGCAGCGTGAATACGTTTACAAAGCATTCTGCGATATTCCGGGTATCACCGCAGTCAAACCAAAAGCTGCGTTCTACATGTTCCCGAAAATTGACACGAAAAAGTTCAATATCACAAACGACGAAAAATTTGCTCTCGATCTGCTGCGCGACAAAAAACTTCTGATCGTCCACGGCGGCGGCTTCAACTGGGGACAGCCGGATCACTTCCGCGTTGTTTACCTGCCGCGAATTGAAGTTTTAAAGGATGCGGTTGAAAAGATCACCGACTTCCTCTCTTATTATCATCAGTAAAATTCTGATCACTTTTTTCACAGAGCTCCACCGGAAATACCACCTTTTTTCCGGCGGAGCTTTTTTCCTTTACCGGATTCTTTCCTGCTGCATTACACTTCACCGGTACCCGGCAAACAACAGGTAACTTTTCGTTACTGTTCACTCAGCAGTGAAACACTTGCTGTTTCGCTGCGTAAGAAAGTGAT
>ERZ780151.1792-NODE-1792-length-14236-cov-2.467104_pt1 | contig 14236 bp, 10 predicted proteins | sample MGYA00510983_ERZ780151 | MGnify/ENA primary metagenome ERZ780151 (study PRJEB29588, sample SAMEA2144623) | human gut metagenome | biome: human gut; feature: human-associated habitat; material: faeces | place: Denmark | collected 2008/2010 ... | reverse complement strand
CTCTATCTGTCGCGTCCCGACCTGGTGAGATACCCCGCATCGAGGCTCACTGCCGGTGCGGCCGGATTGGGGACAGAGCCTCTAAGTCCTATTAAGCACGAGACGCAACTCACTGATAAGGTGGCACCGGAGCCTCTGGAACCTACGCAGGCACCTGTTGACATCTTCGTGACGAAGCCCAATTTCTGGACTCTCAAGGGCGACTATAACCTGCAGTTCATGCAGAACTATGTGTCAGGCAACTGGTATAAGGGTGGTGAGAGCAACTATTCGGCGCTGGGAACGGTGACCATGGAGGCCAACTACAACAATAAGCAGAAGGTGAAGTGGGACAACAAGTTGGAGATGCGCTTTGGTTTGCAGAGCACACGCTCTGATTCGCTCCACAGCTTCAAGACTACCGAGGACCTGTTGCGCCTCACCTCGAAGTATGGATTGCAGTCTTTTCGCAAGTGGTACTACACGGCACAGCTCATAGCCACCACGCAGTTCATGCACGCCTATAAGGCCAACAACCCTCAAGTGTACAGTGCTTTCCTCGCTCCACTCACTATTAACCTCTCACTGGGTATGGATTACAACGTAGACTGGGTGAAACATAAGCTTAAAGGTACCATACACTTGGCTCCGATAGCCTATAACTGGAAGTATACGCGCCTCAGAGAGCTGGCCAAACGACTGGGAATAGATGAGGGCAAGCGGTCGCTTAACGACTATGGTTCGGAGTTTACGGTAGACCTGACGTGGACTTTCAATGACATGCTGGCGTGGAAGACCCGCCTCTACGGCTATACCACCTACGACCGCACGGAGTTTGAATGGGAAAACACGTTCACCCTGAAGTTCAACCGCTATATCTCAGCTCAGCTGTTTATATATCCCCGTTACGACGATGGCGTGGAGCGTGACGGCCATCATGGCTATTTCCAGTATAAAGAATATGCCTCTATCGGCTTCAGCTACAGTTTCTGATGTAGCAAGCCATGCCTGCCGGTCTGCCTGGGCCGGCTATCTTTACAGCCACAGCGCATGATTACAGATTGTAACCAAGATGGCCGAAACCGGCTGTCTTGCAACTATCTTGGGGCAATTATAATAAGGTGTAAACATTACATCGCTAATTGTGTGCGCACAAAATCAATAAAATGAAAGTTTGATGTTAATTTCTTGCCCAAAAACTTGCATTTTATAAATTTTCAATCTATATTTGTCGCGTTAATCAATCTAATAATTCGTTGCCCTTAGAGGGCGACAATAGTGTGCTAACCTATACAATTTAACGTTGTCCAACATTATCGACTATGAAAGCATCACCTATCACCCCCGGCGCATTACGTGCTTGGCTCAAAGAGCTGCCACGCCGGTTGAGCGCTCTGCTGCGCTCCAAGCGCTTTTGGAAAGACCTGGTCATCATGACCGTGGGCATGTTCATCGCCTCACTGGGCGTTTACTTCTTTCTGATACCCAGCCACCTCATCGTGGGTAGTATCACGGGTTTGTCGCTGGTCTTGGCCAAACTCATACCCGGCATATCAGTGGGAACGATGATTTTTATCATCAATGCGCTGCTGCTGGTGCTGGCTTTCTTCCTCATCGGAAACGAGTTTGGGGCCAAGACAGTGTACACAGCTCTGATACTTGGACCCATGATTAACTTCCTGGGGTGGATTATCCCCATTCAAAATTCCATCTTCTCCATACCCATACAAGGCACCAGCCAGTATATCACCTACCCGTGGTTCGATTTGCTTTGCTTTGTTATCATCCTGAGTCTTTCGCAGAGTGTGCTCTTCAGCATCAATGCCTCAACGGGCGGACTAGATATTCTGGCCAAGATCATTAATAAGTATCTGCACGTGAGCCTGGGCACATCAGTGACCATCGGCGGCGGACTGATTTGCTGCACGGCCTTTCTCATCAACGATATCAACCTGGTTGTCATGGGCCTTATAGCCACCTGGCTCAACGGCATCATCCTCAATTACTTCATGTCTAATATCAACTCGCGCACCAGAGTGTACATCATCACCGACGATTATGAGAAGTTGCAACACTTTATCCTTGACAAGCTGGGTCGAGGAGTTACTCTTCATGACGTGATAGGAGGCTATACGGGTAAGAAGCGCGTGCAGCTGGAGGTGGTGCTCTCTAAGGATGACTTCTCAGATCTCATCGACTTTATGAGTAAAGAGAAGATACAGTCGTTCATGACATCTGATGTGGTGAGCCAAGTTTATGGCCTTTGGAACAAGAAGAGTCTGCTAGACCTTTCTGAACAGTAGCCTATAACACGCTGAAAGTCGTGGCCTATGAAACGAATAAGCCTTCTTCTGGTATGTGTGATGTTTGTGATGTGGGCTCCGGAAACTGTGGCCCAGGACTCACTGAAACGTGTTAGCCTGGCAGTGGAGGCCCGTGCAGACTGCCAATATGAATATAATGACGGTGTAAAGAATAAGAGTCAGAGCGGTATTAAAGGCAATATGCTGGATGTGTTTCTGCAAGGACGCATCAACAAGAACTTAAGTTACAAATATAGACAGCGCCTGAATGAACTCCATAAGGATAAGGCGTTCTTTGATGCCACCGACTGGCTGTATCTCGAATACGCCGTAAACAGACATCTTTCGGTGCTGGCCGGCAAATGGGCCGTGCTTGTGGGCGGATGGGAATTCGACCCTGCGCCGATTGATGTCTTTCAACTTTCTGAGTTCTGTTACCACTTTCCGTGCTACGAGTGGGGCGTAAACGCCCTCCTCACCACGGGTCGCAGCAAGTTTGTGGTGCAGCTTATACGTTCGCCTTTCACCGAAAACTATTGCGACCGGGCCGACCGTGACGATGATATGTGGGCGGGCGCGCTGGTGTGGATGGGCAATTACGGTCCAGTACACACATTATGGTCGGTGAACATGATGGAGCGTGAGCCGGGCAAATGGATCAATTACATCGGGTTGGGCACACGTGTAGACCTCTCCTGCAACGTGTCGATAGACGTGGACGTGCTCAACCGTTATGCCCATCATCAACGCTTCTTGCTGGCCGACGCCTCTGTCATGTCTCGTCTGGAGTGGCGTGCCGGCAAGCATTTCACGGCCTTTGCCAAGTTCAGCTATGACGTTAACCATGCCGGTACGTCGGCCGATGAGTGTCTGGCTGAGGGCACTGAGATAACAAGACTAGGCGGTGGGGTGGAGTATTTCCCGCTGGGCACGCCCCAAGTGAGGCTGCATCTGCAAGGCAGTTATGCCTTTGGCAAGAACCCTAGTTGCTGTGCTGTGGTGAGAGACAAGCAGACTTTTGTTGACATGGGCCTTACCTGGCGCATGAAGGTGTTGTGAAAGGCTGACGGAAACTGGCCTTATTGCCTTGCTTAACGACCTTTCTGGATAAACAAAAACGGTACGTTGGGTGAACTGTTCCGCCTGCGTACCGTTATATAATGGACCTCTGTGTGCCAGAGCTGCCTATTTCTTGCCGAGCGAGCGAAGCCACTTGAGCGGTTTCTTGATAAGACTTTTCAGTCCGCCTTGCTTCTTCTCGGTGTCTATTCCGTCGGTGATGGCATATTTGCTAGACTTCACCGGCTCGTTGTTATTCTTTCTTCCGTTGTTCTTACGCCGGTTGTTGCGCTTGTTGCGTGGGCTCTTGGGCTGCTCTTGCTGCTTGTCTGCGCCCTGCTTGCGCTCTTTGTTGGCAGGCTGCCTGCGCTCTTTGCCCTTGCCTTGCTGCTGCGCATTGGTGTCCTGACGTGGTTTCCCGTTCTGCTTGCGTCGTGGTTGTCTGCCCTTCTTTGAGCCTTCGGGCGCATCATTAGCCACGTTCTTATCCTGTTCGTTGCCCTTTGCCACGTTCTGCTTGCCGCCTTGCGCGTCGGCGTTGTTGTTGCGGGGCTTGCGCTTATGAGCCTGTTGGTCACGGTCCTTGCGTCGGCGTGACTTGGCCGATGTGCCCTTCTTTCTAGACGGTTTGCCGTTAGACACATATTCAGGACCTTCGCCCAGGCCCTCTGGCAGAGGCTCCTTCTCCACCTCTTTGCCCAAGAACTTCTCTATTTGTTGAAAGTAATAGATGTCTTCATCGCTGATAAAGGTAATGGCTCGGCCGTCTCTGTCGGCACGTGCCGTACGTCCTATGCGGTGCACATAGTCTTCGGCATCGTGTGGCACGTCATAGTTTATCACCATGGCGATGTCGTCTATGTCTATTCCGCGGGCCAGAATGTCGGTTGCAACCAACACGTCTATCTGCCCACTCTTAAACTTAAACATCATCTCATCGCGCTCGGCCTGCTCCAAGTCGGAGTGCATCTCGCCGCAACTGATGTGTTTTCTTTGCAGCGACATGGCTATCTGCTTTACCTTTTGCTTTGATCCTGAGAAGATGATGACGCGCTTCAGGTCGCCTGCCTTGAATATCTCGCGTATGATTCCCATCTTCTGCGTTTCATGACAAACGTAGGCTGTCTGCTTAATCTTCTCGGCCGGCTTGCTTACAGCCAGCTTTACCTCGACGGGATTCTTCAGCAATGACTTGGCCATATCCTCTATCTTCTTGGGCATGGTGGCCGAGAACATGATGGTTTGGCACGTCTTTGGCAGTTTGGCGGCTATGGTCATGATGTCTTCAGAGAAGCCCATGTCGAGCATTCTGTCGGCTTCGTCGAGCACGAAGAACGATACCTTAGAGAAGTCTACGTTGCCCAGCGAGAGGTGAGAGATGAGCCTTCCGGGTGTAGCGATGATGACATCGGCACCGAGCGAGAGGCTTTTCACTTCCTGGTCGTAGCGGTTTCCGTCGTTGCCACCATACACGGCTACGCTCGATACGCCCTCCAGATAATAGGAAAAGCCCTGCATGGCCTGGTCTATCTGCTGTGCCAACTCACGCGTAGGCGACATGATGACGCAGTTTACGGCATTTTCTGGATAGTTGCCCTCGTCTAGTTTAGACAGTATGGGCAGCAGGTAGGCAGCCGTTTTACCCGTTCCTGTCTGAGCAACGCCCAGCACATCACGGCCTTCAAGTATGGAGGGAATGCATTTTTCCTGAATAGGTGTGCACTCGTCAAAGTGCATATCATATAGTGCATCGAGCACATTGTCGCTTAGTTCTAATTCTTCGAATTTCATTTTCTTGTTTTTTTTGAGTAATTGATGATGTGGAGGTGCCTCGTGGCGACAGCTCTTGGGGCGCTCTCCCTGCTGATAGTTGCCCTCTGCTAGTTAGGTGCCTGCCGGTAGCAGAAGTAGGCAATGACGATAAAGATGATGTTAGGAATCCAGGCTGCCAGCATAGGTGGCGTGTTAGCCTGAATGGCAAAAGTGGCCGATATGGTCTGCAAGAGGATGTAAGCCGTGCTCAGTGCCAGACCAATCCCCAGGTAGAGACCCATTCCGCCTTTTCTCTTCCGGGCGGAGAGCGACGCTCCTATGATGGTTAGAATGAAGGAGGCAAACGACATAGCTATGCGTTTGTGAAACTCAACTTCATAAGGCACCACGTTGCCTGAGCCCCTTGCGGTTTGCCGGGATATGTATGACAGCAGCTGAGGACTGGTGAATGTTTCTTGCTGACCCTTGGAGTAGACCAGGTCTGTGGGCTCCATGAGGATGACGGTGTCACGTTGTTCGCCCGACACGATATGCTCTCTGAGGCCCTTGAGTGTGCGTATCTTCCAGTTGAAGGCTCTCCAGTGATACTTGGAATCGGAGATGGTGTCGTACTGAATCTCGGTAGCTGTCATGTGGCTGATGAGTTTCTTGTCTTCAAACTTATCCAAACAGAAGCCGTAGCCTCGTTTCATCTGGTCGTCGTAATGCTGTATGTAGGCTGTCACACCCTTGCCCACCATGAGCTGAACATTCTCTGCCGAGGTGTTCTTCTTGGAGTTTCGGTAGAGCGAGTTGAAGTTCTGCAGCACCACATTGCCGTGTGGGATGACGTAGCTGTTGAGATAATAGGTTGTACCTGCAATGAGAACGCATGTGAACATGTAAGGTCTGAGCAGCCGCTTGAACGACATTCCCGATGACATGATGGCTATTATCTCGGAGTTGCCGGCCAACTTTGATGTGAAGAAGATAACAGCTATGAAGACAAAGAGCGGCGAGAGCAGGTTGGCATAGTAGGGTATGAAGTTGGCATAATAGTCGAATATGATGGCCCGCCAAGGCGCATGATACTGCGTAAACTTTGATAGGTTCTCATTAAAGTCGAATACTACGCCAATGGAGATAATGAGGATGATGGAGAAGATGTAGGTCCCGATGAACTTGCGGATGATATACCAATCGATAAGCATGATGTGCCTCTTGGGCGAGAGCCACCTCATTACTTTGCCAAGGCGTCCGGCCAGCGGCCTCAGCCTGCGCATTAGGCGCAGCAGATAATGGTATTTTCTGATGTTGCGATAGTTCATTTCAAATCCTTTTACCCAGTTGGTCTATGATGCTCGCCTTCCATTTCGTGAAGTCACCCTGTATGATATGCTGTCTGGCATCGCCCACCAGGCGCAGGTAGAAGGCAAGGTTGTGAATGCTGGCTATCTGCATGGCCAGCAGTTCCTGTGCCTTGAAGAGATGGTGCAGGTAGGCTTTGGTGTACACCTTGTCGGTTTCGCATCCCTCAGGATCGATGGGCGAGAAGTCCATCTCCCATTTCTTGTTGCGCATGTTCATCGTTCCCTGATAGCTGAAGAGCATGGCGTTGCGCCCATTGCGTGTCGGCATCACGCAGTCGAACATATCTACTCCGCGCTCAATAGCCTCCAGAATGTTCTGCGGGGTGCCCACTCCCATGAGGTAGCGGGGCTTGTCTTTGGGCAGAATATCGTTTACCACCTCTATCATCTCATACATTACTTCTGTTGGTTCGCCCACAGCCAGACCTCCGATGGCATTTCCGTCGGCTCCCTTATCGGCTACATACTTAGCCGCTTCGGTGCGCAGGTCCTTGAAGGTGCAGCCTTGCACGATGGGAAAGAGGCTCTGCTCGTAGCCATATAGCGGTTCTGTGGCCTCAAACTGCTTGATGCACCTGTCCAGCCACCGCTGTGTGAGCCCCAGACTACGCTTGGCATAGGCGTAATCGCTCTGCCCTGGAGGGCACTCATCCAATGCCATGATGATGTCGGCACCTATCACTCGTTCGGTGTCGATGACATTCTCGGGCGTGAAGATGTGCTTGGAGCCGTCGATGTGTGAGCGAAACTCGCATCCCTTCTCGGTGAGTTTGCGTATGCCGGTGAGCGAGAATACCTGAAAACCGCCTGAGTCTGTCAGTATGGGTCGCTCCCAACCGTTGAACCCATGCAGGCCTCCTGCTGCTCTGAGCACCTCCAGTCCGGGCCTGAGATAAAGATGATAGGTGTTTCCCAATATGATTTGCGCCTTCACTTGCTCGCGTAGCTCGCTGAAATGCACGCCCTTCACCGAGCCGCATGTGCCCACGGGCATGAAGATAGGAGTCTGTATTTGTCCGTGCGGAGTGGTGAGCACACCGGCCCGCGCGTCGCTAGCGTTGTCTGAATGTTCTATGCTGAAGGTCATTGCTTGTCCTCTTTTTTAGGCTCTTCCTCTACAGTAAGGTCGATGGGATTGTCCACCTTCTCGTCGGTAAGGGCGAATTTCCACACATCTTGTACGTTCTCCACATAGTGGAAACTAACGCCAGAGCGATATTTCTCGGGTATCTCCTCTATGTCTTTCTTATTGTCCTGGCACATCACGATGTCGGTAATGCCGGCCCGTTTGGCCGCCAATATCTTTTCTTTGATGCCACCTACGGGCAGCACTTTGCCGCGCAGGGTTATCTCACCCGTCATGGCTGTGTTCTTGCGCACCTTGCGTTGCGTGAGCGCAGAGGCTATAGAAGTGGCAATGGTGATGCCTGCCGAGGGCCCGTCTTTAGGCGTTGCGCCCTCCGGCACGTGTATGTGGATGTTCCAATGCTCGAAGACGCGGTAGTCAATGCCCAGGAAATCAACGTGCGCCTTCACATACTCAAGAGCTATGATGGCGCTTTCTTTCATCACATCGCCCAGGTTTCCGGTGAGCGTTAACTTGCCGGCCTTGCCTTTCGACAGTGATGTCTCTATGAAAAGTATCTCACCTCCCACGCTGGTCCAGGCCAGTCCGGTCACCACACCGGCATAACTGTTGCCCTGATATATGTCGCGATAGAAGGGTTGCTTGCCCAGCAGCTCTTCCAGTCTGTCGGGTGTTATGGTGGTGAAGTCAAGCTTTCCGTCGACAGCCTGCTTGTAGGCCATCTTTCTCAGCGCCTTGTTCACCTGCTTCCAGTTGCCGCACGCCGCTCTCACGGGTATAGTTCTCTATGATACTCTCCAGTGCTGCCTTGCTGAACTTTATTTTTACGTCGTTCTTATCAAGTCCGGTGCTGGCCAGTTCCTTAGGCACGAGGTGGCGTTTGGCTATTTCTATCTTCTCTTCGGTGATATATCCGCTCACCTCTATTATTTCCATTCGGTCGAGCAAGGGGCGCGGTATGGTGTTCAGATCGTTGGCCGTGGCGATGAACATCACTTTTGAGAGGTCATAGTCTACGTCGAGATAATTGTCATGAAAGGCGTTGTTCTGTTCCGGGTCGAGCACCTCCAGCAAGGCCGACGATGGGTCTCCGTTGATGGTGTTCTGTGTTACCTTGTCTATCTCGTCGAGTATGAAGACAGGATTAGACGATCCTGCCTTGAGCATACCTTTGATGATGCGTCCCGGCATGGCGCCTATGTAGGTGCGTCTGTGGCCTCTTATCTCCGACTCATCGTGCAGTCCGCCTAGTGACATCCTCACATACTTGCGTTTCAGCGCCGATGCTATGCTCTTGCCCAGCGATGTCTTGCCCACGCCGGGAGGGCCATAGAGGCACAGGATGGGCGATTTGAGGTCGCCTTTTAGCTTCAGTATGGCTATATACTCCAGTATGCGCTCTTTCACTTTCTCCATTCCGTAGTGATCATGGTCTAGTACCCGGCGCGCCCTCTTCAGATCCAGGTCGTCTTTTGTATACTCGTTCCAGGGCAGATTTACCATGGTTTGCAGGTAAGACAGTTGGATGCTGTATTCGGGATTTTGCGGATTAAGCGTCGAAAGTTTGTCCAGTTCTTTTGCAAACACCTTTTCCACGTCCTTGCTCCAGTGCTTCTTAGCTGCCTTCTCCTTCAGTTCCTTTCGTTCGGGCGTGCTTTCGTCGTCGCCCAACTCAGCCTGAATGTTCTTGATTTGCTGATGCAGGAAGTACTCTTTCTGCTGCTCGTCGAGGTCATGACGCGTCTTTGACCGTATCTGCTGCTTTATTTCCAGCAGCTTCATCTCCTTGTCGAGCACGGCCAACAGCTTGAACAGCCGCTCTTTCATGCTGGTCAGTGAGAGCAGAGCTATCTTGTCCTTGAGCGAGAATGGCATCACGGTGCACACAAGGTTCACGAAGATAAGGTCGTTGGAGATGTGCTGCATGGCGAACTCCGTCTCGTTGCCCACGTCTTCGTTATTGGCTATATACTCCGAAACCATCTCGTGCAGGTCTTTCATGGCCGTGTTCCACTCGCTGTCCTGGCTATTGGGCAGCTCTTCAGGTATATCCTCGGTTGTGGCCATGAGGTACGGACGTTCCTTTACCACATCTTTCAGTCGGCAGTGACCCAATGCCTGCACGATGGCTGTACGGTTATCAGACATGGGCATGTCTATCACCTTGATGAGCCGTGCGTAAACGCCCTCTTCAAAGATATCGTCTTTGGTAGGCGAGTTGACGTTAGGGTCCTTCTGGCAGAATATGGCGAATATGTTGTTGGGCTTCTTTTCAACCTTCTTGATGAGCGACAGGCTTCGCGCTCTGCCGATAAGTATAGGATTCATCACTCCGGGGAAGAGCACCATATTGCGAGTTGCAAGAATGGGGATGATGCCATCGGCCTTTGTGTTGAATAAGTCTGTGACGTCGCCATCATACTCGGCGATCATCTGAACGTTGCTATTTGGTAACATTGTTTATCCCTTTATTCAGCTTTTGAATTGCAAAAGTACAAAAAATAATCCGAATATTCCACCTCTTTTTACATATTTTATGTACCGCGCCGCAAGCTTTGAGGTAGTACAAGTGGGTGTTATCTTATTTGATGTAAAAGTTTTTAGTAAGCTCCCGATACCATTCCGAACGCTTTGCGCCCTCCATCAGCGTGACCTTCTGGTGCTCAAAGGGCTGCTCGGTCCATTTTGCGTATTCCAGCAGAAAGCGCTTCACGGGCTTACGCTGTGTGGTTTGAATGTCATATTGTCTAGTTGCGCGCAGTCCGCATATTGCGGCTTCTGCTTCAAGTAAAGGTTTAGCCTCGGCCGCTATCACGTAACTGGCCTTTCCGTCGGGACTTAGCAAGGTGCGGCTCAGCTTCATCAGCAGGCTAAAAGGCAACGTTTCTGTGTGCCGGGCCATAGCCGATCGCTTGTCAACATTCTTTAATGAGTTGACAAAATAAGGCGGGTTGCACACAATGACATTGAATGCGGGCCCCTCATACTGTGCCGCAAAATCTTGCAGAGAGGCACAAACCACCTCTATCCTGTCGGCAAATGGGCTGCCAGCCACGTTCTCCCGGGCCTGCCCGGCAGCCTGGGCGTCTATTTCAAGAGCCGTAACGCGGGCCTGGTCAAAGCGTTGTGCCATCATCAGAGCTACGATGCCTGTGCCCGTACCTATATCTAATACGCGGTTTCCGCCCCTCGCCCACGCGCCCAGCAGCACGCCGTCGGTGCCCACCTTCATGGCGCATCGGTCTTGAGAAACGCTGAACTGTCTGAACGTGAAGTCGGCCATACTTCTTATATATGTAGTCGGCGCATGAGCGTCTTATTTATGCTCTGCATCTGTCTGGCCTTTCTGATAATCGTTTCCCTTATCATATCCATGTCGCAGAACATCTCAGAGAATGCAGTCTGCACGGCATTTGGCTTGCGCTCGGCTTTATTGGCGTAGGGATTTACCACTACCTTGATGCCTTTATGCACCACACTGATGTTTACGTCGGCATCAGTCATCAACGGGTCGCCGTCAAAGTGAATGAGTCCCGGCGTAGCTCTGTGCACGTGAATGTTGCGTGCCTTGAAGGTCTGCACCTTGGTGTTCATGTCTATAGTCTTGTTGAACAGCTCAAGAGCCACTTGCGGTGCCTCAATAATGTCGAAGGGTTTGATAACGATAACGTCGAGCAGGCCGTCGCTCATGGAGGCTTGCGGGGCGATGAACACGTTGTTGCCATACTGTGAGGCATTTGCGCAGGTCAGCAGAAAAGCCTTCACCAGCTTTTTGCCGCTCTCGTCTTCTATCTCATACGTCTCCGGCTTATAACTCAGTCCGTCTTTCAGCACCTTTTCTACATAGGTAATAGGGCCACGCTTTCCGGCCTCGGCAAACTTCATGGATATGAAGGCGTCGAAGCCCATGCCGCAGGTACAGAAGAAGGGGTGGCCGTTTATCAGTCCGTAGTCAAGGTCGTGCACCTCGTCATAGTTAATGATTTCCACCGCTTTGCCGGCGTTCATAGGCAGCATCAGGTGCCGGGCCAGTCCGTTGCCTGAGCCGCACGGCAGAATAGCCATGGCCGTCCGGGTGCCCAGCAAGGCGCGTCCCACCTCGTTCACCGTGCCGTCGCCGCCCACGGCCACTACGATGTCAATGCCCTGAGCGGCTGCCCTGAGTGCCATCTCCGTGGCATGTCCAGGCCGCTCGGTATAGGCTATTGAGTAGCTGAAGGCCGTTTTGTCAAGTTTTTTTTCTATCACTTCGGGTATGCCGGCTTTGCTTTGCGTGCCCGATATGGGGTTCATAATGAAAAGAATATTTTTCATAATGCTTGTTGACAGAGGTTGTTAATTGGCTGATAATTATGATTGTGCAAAAATACAAAAATAATGCCACAGTTGCGAGTATTGCATTGAAAAAAACGCTTATTTTTAAAATATCTTCTTTTTTTGTTCATTATGTTGTGTCATTTTTGTAACTTTGCAGCCTAAATATAAAATAATGTAGTTATGGCTACATCTTTAATATGATGGGACAATTACAAGAACGGTACAAAAATTATCGTGATCCGCAGAAATACATGAAGGAAGGAGTGTATCCGTATTTCCGCGCAATAACAAGTAAACAAGGACCTGAAGTCACAATGGAGGGGCACAAGGTGCTCATGTTCGGCAGTAACGCCTATACGGGCCTTACGGGCGACGACCGCGTAATAGCAGCTGCTCATAAGGCTTTAGACAAGTATGGTTCAGGTTGTGCAGGCAGTCGCTTTCTTAACGGCACGCTCGACATTCACGTTCAGCTGGAGAAAGAGCTGGCCGAGTTTGAGCATAAAGACGATGCTCTGTGCTTCTCTACGGGCTTCTCTGTCAATGCCGGTGTACTGGCCGTTGTGGTTGGCCGTGGCGACTATATCATTTGTGACGACCGCGACCACGCCAGCATCGTTGATGGCAGGCGCCTGAGCTTTGCCACACAGCTGCATTACAAGCACAACGACATGGCCGATTTGGAGCGTGTGCTGCAAAAGCTGCCCAAGGAAGCCGTGAAGCTCATCGTGGTAGACGGCGTGTTCTCCATGGAGGGCGACCTGGCCAAGCTGCCTGAAATCGTAGAGCTGAAGCATAAGTACAACTGTTCGGTGATGGTAGACGAGGCTCATGGCATCGGAGTGTTTGGCAAACAGGGCAGGGGAGTGTGCGATTACTTCGGCCTGACAGACGATATAGACCTCATTATGGGCACTTTCTCCAAGAGTCTTGCATCTATCGGTGGTTTCATTGCTTCTGACAAGGACACCATCAACTATCTGCGCCACACCTGCCGCACCTATATCTTCTCGGCAAGTGACACGCCTGCGGCACTTGAGGCTCTGCACATTATCCAGAATGAGCCACAGCGCATAGAGCATTTGTGGGACGTTACGCATTATGCGTTGAAGCGTTTCCGCGAAGAAGGCTTCGAGATTGGCGACACCGAGAGCCCTATCATACCGCTCTACGTGCGCGACATCGATAAGACGTTCCTCGTAACCAAGGAGGCTTTCGACGACGGAGTGTTCATCAACCCCGTTATTCCGCCTGCTTGCGCTCCGCAAGACACCCTCGTGAGGTTCGCCCTCATGGCCACTCATAGCAAGGAACAAGTGGAAAAAGGCGTGCAGGTGCTCAAGAAGATCTTTGTGGAAGAGGGCATTTTGAAAGGCTAAAGTGCCTGTTTTGCCTTGCAAAAAGGGCCTTTTTACAAGCTAAAAAGACCCCTTTTACGAAGCTGTGGCTAATGTGTTGAACTTCAATAACTCAGCTTTTAGCGATTCTTCTTTATAATTAAGTATACAGAAAGTGCGACCGTTGTATTATGGCCGCACTTTTACTATATATATAAATGGTGTATTCAGATGCTCGAATGTCACCAGGCTCATTCGGTGGGATAGTTAAGCTGAGCCGGCGTGATGCGTTCCAGCACCTCAACGAGAAACTTGCGGGCCTCCCACTTAGCCATGGGCAGGTCGTGCAGCAAGTAGTTACCGCAGTCGCGTGGTGCGGCTCCCGGCACCTCGCCCTCGTAGTTGGCTATGAAGGCAAACGTTCTGCGCATCAAGTCTACGATGTCACGGCTCTCATAGTCGCCCCTTACCAGAAGGTAGTTGCCCGTGAGACAACCCATGGGTCCCCAATATATAATGCGGTCTTTCCACTCTTCGTCGTTGCGAAGGAAGGTGGCGGCCAGATGTTCTATGGTGTGTGAGGCACCCGGATGCAGCACGGGCTCGCGGTTGGGCTCCTTCATGCGTATGTCGAATGTGGTGATGGTCTCAGCGCCTACGGCGTCTTTGCGGCTCACGTAGATGCCTCTGAGCAAACGCTCATGGTTGATGGTGAAACTAGGTATCTTGTTCATATCGTTTAATGAATTATAATGATTCAATGAAATGTCGTGTCACTTCAAAGCTATATTGTGCTATGTTTTCCCAAAAATCAAAATATTGACCGGCGTGATGGTCGGTAAGTGGCACGTCGCTTATCATTCTGAACGACACAAAAGGTACGTTCATAATGTGGCAGGCCTGTGCTATGGCGCAGCTCTCCATGTCTACCGCCGTGGCATCAGGAAAGTTATTGACGATGGTTTGCATCTTTTCGCGCGAGTCAACAAACCAGTCGCCCGTCACGGTCAGTCCGCTTCTCACGTGCGGCAG